>ERZ795048.32-NODE-32-length-148291-cov-9.930044_pt1 | contig 148291 bp, 128 predicted proteins | sample MGYA00375132_ERZ795048 | MGnify/ENA primary metagenome ERZ795048 (study PRJEB30177, sample SAMN05720225) | activated sludge metagenome | isolation source: Anaerobic digester | place: Hong Kong | collected 2014-12-17 ...
GCTCCTTACGGCATTTCAGCTTCGCTCAGTGCATCGCCCCGGAGGGGGCACAAGAGTGCGCGCCTGTATCCACACCAGGGGCGTAGCACGCTACGCCCCTACAGAGACGGTTTCTCTGTGTCTGTCTTTATCAGAGCGCTCCTTACGGCATTTCGGCTTCGCTCAATGCATCGCTCCGCTCAACGACCGGGAATATTACGCTTCTGAGAGGAACATTCTAGCCTGTCATCACGGACATTGTTATACTCATGATCGGTTTCTGTGCGTCACATTGAACTTGCCGAAAGGTGGCTCAAATGGATCTAAATAGACACCTGCTGTTATTTTGATCTGCCAGGATCGCCCAGAACACATGTCTTCCTGTCATCAAGCCTGCAATGATGTATTGGAAGCGGTCTTTACTTTTATGAGATATCGTTTTCGGGGAGCAAGTCATAAAAATAATTTATGTTTATAAAAAATATAACCAACAATGGAGCAAAATATTTTATTTTATTACAATTATATAATTGACATTATAAAAATATTAATGTTCTAATGTAAGTAGCAAAAATAAATACTATTAAAAAGGAGCATTCGAATGAAATCAAAAGGCATTGCGTATTTACTATGGTTATTAGGTATTTTGGGAATTCTTGGTTTCCATCGTTTTTATATTGGTAAAATAGGTACTGGGATTCTTTGGTTGTTGTCTGGTGGTATTTTTGGATTTGGAGCGTTAATTGATCTTTTCACCTTGGGTGGACAGGTTGAACAGTATAATACTAACGTTCAATTAAAAACAATACGAACAACTACTGAATCTGCAGCAAAATTAAATGAATCAAAACTAAAAAGTGAAATTGCATGATTATAATGATGTAATTTATAATTATAAATCGACAGCTATACATATTAAAATGTATAGCTGTTATTATATTTAAAGGATTTTTAAAATAATGGTCAGTATTGATGATAAAAAATCTAAAAGGAACTAAAAATAGATTTATTTTATCAGTATTTTTTTTTAGTATTGCAATCGTATACCTGATATCACCAATTGATTTTATTCCTGATATATTAATACCTGCTGGATACCTTGATGACATACCATTTCTTCTACTCACAGCAATTAATGCTGGTCACTCATACAAAAAATTGAAAAATGAACAGAAAAAATAATAAATGTAACAATCTATTATCATTTAATATTACAGTATTATATCGTTTTTGGTATTTTTTTAAAATAAGGGAACCTCTATAAATTACATTTTGGATGTTCCCTTGTGGGTACAACCATTGGATAAATCAAGTTTTATCATTTTTCAGTTAATGAAAAAACCTGATTTTTAGAGGTACCCATAATACAATATTTTTTAAAGGTGTGATCATGACGAATAAAAAGTTTTTAATGGTACTGGGAATTTGTTTATGTTCTATATTCTCTTATTCACAAAATCAAACAGATATCGAAACTGATGAAGAACAAATAATGGAGCCATCTTCAGTTGAAATTTGCAATAACTGGAAATCTGACTCGACCACTATTATGAATTTAATCAAGGACGTGCGTTCCTTTAAAAAAGATTATAACGATACCGATATACAGTCTGAATATAAAAACGAACAGATGAATAAAACAGTTATTAAAATTAATAAAAAGTATATAAATACAATAATAACATTACATGCGGTACGAGTACGAGATGTTACACCGGAAAAGGTTATTTCAGATTATGGGATTAAGCAGAGAAATCTCATAATAAACGAACTAAAAAAAAATCAATCTTCAAAATATCTGTTTGCGCTGGGAGAAGCTGGTAATAATCCGTTACTGGACTTGTTAATTTCCTTAAATCTGTCTATTTGTGATAACTGTTTCAAAGCAACCGGGCGGTATGAAATGTTATGCGAAATTCCAAAAGTAGAAATATCAGACGAAGGCATCGGATGTACATATTCAAAATTTAATTCAGGCATTGATGGTGGATCGAGTCCGGGTGATAGTTCTGAAACAATTGAAGTTGAAATAAGATGTATTATTAAATCAAAATCGGATGCTGTTAAAATCAATAAGGGTTCAATTAACCAGTTGAAGTCAAAAATTAAGTGTATTAATTATGATTCTAGTTTTTCTTCAGAAAAAGTTATTTTAATTTTAGAGAAAATGTAATTACGATTTTAATTAATAGATGTGAGCAGTTTGACATTTCGACAGGCCCAATGCGAAGCAGGCTCACTGTACCACTTGTCGAAGGGGCAGGTGGCTCCCCCCCCTTGGGGCAATCCCCCAATCTATCAGCACGGGCGAAAATTATTGACAAAGGGAAATTGACCTTATACCCTTCATCACAACCGGGAATGAGTGCTTGGTCCCGGCCGGGATTTTTGCTTAAATAAATTTTATTACGTATTCTTTAATGAGGTATTATATGAAAAAAATAAGCGCCCTGTTATGTATGGTTTTAATTACTGCAGCCATGGCTAATCCACGCTATGTGGAGGTGCAAAGCGAAAAGCCGGGAAATCCGGGCCTTTCGGGTTACTCAACGATCTTTGTCGGTAAACTGAACCTTCCTGCCGACCTGTGGCAGACATTCGGCTATGAAAGCAGGGAGGCATGGATCAGTGTCGTCAACGATGTGAACAACAATAAATTCAGGATTTACATGGATGAGCTGGCGCCGGACAAAAAAATTGTAGCGCCTTCAGCGGGCTTTAACGGCAAAGAGGGGCTTTTCGTTAAATTCGCTTACCGCGGGTTCAGGCACAACACCGGCACGGCCTTTACCCACCGTGTGCATACCATGGATGTTACGGTAACGATTTATGACAATAAAAGCAAAAAACAGCTTTACACGGCGAACCTGGGGACCCAGACCGCAGGCATGGGCAAGCGCGGATGGATGATGAACAGCTTCGAAGGCAGGCTGGACAACCAGATATACAACCTGTGCAGCTTCATTGCCGGTAAGTTATAATACATACCCCTTCACTGCCAGTGAAAAACACCTCGGCCGCCAGGCCGCAAAAGTATGCCCGCAGGGCAATGTCTCACTCTTACCCCCCTTATTAAGGGGGGCCGGGGGGATTTCTTTCTCCCCCTTTATCAAAGGGGGCTAGGGGGATTTCCTACTTCCCCGGAAGCTTCGCGAACATGAGCTTGATGCCGATGATCCCCAGCACGGCCTGGCAGGCGACCGCACCGACACTGGCCGCGATAATAGCGTACAGCGCGTTTCCCTTAAGGCCGCAGGTGAACACCAGTACCGCGATTGCCGCGGTGAGCGCGAAGAACACCGCGCCCAGGATAATTTTCTGCTTCACGAACGGGGTGGTGAGCTTCTTGAACCTGATGCGCGCGTCAAAGAGCCCCGAGGCGAACGCGCCCAGCGCGGTCAGGGGGAGCAGGGCAGCGAACACGGTTGTGGTCCGGGAGAGGTCGAGCGGGAGCGCCAGGCCCGCGAGCAGGAACACCAGCATGAGCGTTGACAGGGCCTGGGGAAAGTGCACCGTGATGGGGTGCAGGTGCAGCTCGAGCCAGAAGCGGCGCTGCTCCGACATGCTGTCGCGGTACTCGACAAAGGCGCTGCGGGGCACGCCGCAGGCCGGGCATATTTCGTATTTCTTGTCTGCTTTCATCACCAGGCCGCAGGCCTTGCACTGTTCATAACCGGACATCGGAAACCTCCCTATGGCTCTTTGCTGAGTATATAGTTATTCAGGTAAGTGCCGGATTTACTGCTAAAAAATGGAAAATGGTATATCATGGATGTATCGTCAGGAAAAGGGTGAACAAAGATGAATTACCATCCGATTATTAATATGAAAAGTCAAGATTAATATGCGATTCACCCCTGATCAAAGTAAGATAATGGAGTCAGAATAATGAAAAAGGTCCTTGCTTCCCTGCTTATGGTTATTGTGCCCGCGCTGGTTTACGCAGAGGCGGTTTTTTTGAACAACGGGTCGATCATTGAAGGGAAGATATCGCGGGATTCAGACAAAGAAGTCGTCATAAAGACCGACGGAAAGGAAAAAACCGTGCCGCGGTCCAAAATCATCCGCGTGCTGTATACCGACGACTATAAAAACAAAGTCTACATCTTCATGAAGGACAACACGATCATCGAGGGCCATGTTGTCGAAGAGACCAGGGACGCGTACCTGTACCGGCCGAACATCAAATCGGCCACTGAAAAGACGCTCAAGAAAGACGACCTCCGCTTCATATCAAAGGAAAAGATATCGCTGTATGAGATGCAGAAAAAATCAGAAAAGCCGAAGCTGATCGCCGACCGCAAGAACAAGTTTATCAACCTCCTGGGCCTGCGCCTGGGCGCGTTCTATACTCTTTCAGAAAACAGGAACGTTGCGGTTGATGATACCGATGCCGTGTTCCTGAACATCGGCCTTTATTTTATCGACCGTTTTTTCGAGTTCAACTGGGACATGTACGCGTCACTGGGCGACGGGGGGATGCTGCATTACTATGCCATGACGTTTTTCCCGTTCAGTATGTTCAACTTCGAGCTGGGCCTCACGATCGGGTATAACCAGTTTGACTTCAGGGAGCTTGAGGCCAATGACGACACCTACGGGGTGACCATGAACTACAACGGCCTGATCATCGGGCTCACCTACCGCTGGGGCGGATGGTTCAGGGTCGGGTTCGAGTACTGTTTCCCCATGGGCATGGACGTAGAGTATAAGTACAGTTCCGACGGCAGCGCGCCATTTGATGATTTCAATTATCATGACGCCGAGCTTGGCTTTAACTGCCACGCGTTTGTCGAGGTGTTCGTGTGGACCAACCTGTCCATAAGGGCGAGCTACCGGCTTCTGGGAAGCAGGGTCCATGTTGACAACGATGATTCAACGGGAACCCCTCCTGACAGCATTGTGCTGCAGAACCACTGCGTTGCCGTGTCAGTGGGTTACGGCATCAACCTGTTCTGATCATTATATCAGGTGAAAGTACTGCTCGATCTCGCGGAAGTTCCGCTGCACGTACTGTTTTCCCTGAATGAAGTTCATGTGGCCCGGCAGCAGTATCTCGACGTCAAGGCCCGATACTTTCTTGATGCTCTCCACGAGCTTTCTTCCATCGCCGCCGGGAAAGTCGACCCTTCCGAAACTCTGCTCGAACACCAGGTCGCCGCAGACCAGGGCCTTTTTCTCGGGCCAGTACAGGCACAGCGACCCCGGTGAGTGGCCCGGCGTGTGAAACACCTCGAGGTCCGTGCCGTTCACGTTCCAGGTGCCTTCTTTCAGGGGAACGTCAAAGGTGAGTTTGGGAAAGGGCATGCCGAACATGCGGAAAAACCCGGGGCCTTCCTGGTTATAGAAATCGATCTCTTCCTGGAGCATCGCTATTTTAATGTCTTTGTCTTCAAACAGCAGAGAGCCTTCCATGTGGTCAGGGTGGCAGTGGGTGTTCAGGATGTACTGTATCTTTTCGGGGTCAAGGCCGTCCTTTTTCATCTGCTCAAAGCGCACGTCAACGTAGTTTTTCAGGCCGGGGTCGATGAGGATGTTCAGGGGGTCGCCGAGATAAAACATGTTGCAGTTGTTTTCAAAAATCCCGGTCCAGATATAGGCGTAGATCCCCTCGGTCACTTTCATGGCGTTCCTCCGTTCTGTCACTACCGTGCCCGGTATGCCCCTGAAAGCAAGAAAAAAATTATTCTGTACAAAATTCTTTTTAAACGGGACTATGCGGGGATGACGGTGGTTTCCCGTATTTTTCGCGTGCCCCGGAGAGGTGCTTATCATGAAAAAGGCCGTTGACCCGTCCCTGTTCGACCGGGACATTGCCCGCGAGGGCACCGCGTCGGTCAAGTGGGACCTGCGCGGACAGCTCTTCGGCAGGCCGGACGCGCTTCCCCTGTGGGTCGCGGACATGGACTTCCCGTCCCCTGAGCCGGTGATCAGCGCCCTTGAAAAAAGGGCGGCGCAGGGCGTGTACGGGTACACGTTCGCACCCGATGAGTATTACCGCGCCGTCACCGGCTGGCAGAAGGGCCGCCACGGCTGGGACGTTCTGCGCGAGTGGATTCACTTTTCGCCGGGTGTGGTGCCCGGCATCAACTTTCTCATTCAGGCCTTTACCGAACCGGGGCAGGGCGTGCTGCTCCAGCTTCCGGTGTATTACCCCTTTTTAAAAGCGGTCACCAGCAACGGCAGGGTCATCGTCAACAGCCCCCTGGCCGAGTCGGGCGGATCGTACGCCATTGATTACGCCGATTTCGAGGCAAAGGCCGCCCTGCCCGAAACCAGGGTCTTTGTGCTGTGCAATCCCCATAATCCCGTGGGCCGGGTTTGGACAAAAGAGGAGCTCGTGCGCATGGGGGAGATCTGCCAGCGGCACGGGGTGCTGGTCGTCGCGGACGAGATCCACAGTGACATCGTGTATCCCGGCTTCACCCATGTGCCCTTCGCGTCCCTGGGCGAATCATACGCCCTTAATTCCGTGACCTGCTCGGCCCCGAGCAAGACCTTCAACCTCGCGGGCCTGCAGACATCCTACCTCATCATCCCCGATGGAGCAAAGGGCAGGGTTTACCGAAAAAAACTCGAGAGCCTGGGAATCATGGGCCCCAACCTCTTCGGCATCGAGGCCCTGATCGCCGCCTATACCGGGGGCGCGTCATGGCTTGAGGCCCTGAAGGCCTATCTTCTGGGCAATATCAATATCATGGATGAGATGTTTGGAGCATCCGGTTCACCGGTGACGCTCATCCGCCCCCAGGGCACGTACCTCGCCTGGCTCGATTTCAGAAAACTGGGCATGGATGACCGCGGCCTGCGCGAGTTCATTATCAACCGGGCCGGGCTTGCCCTTGACGACGGGTATATTTTCGGCAGGGATGAAGGCAGCGGTTTCCAGCGCCTGAACTTCGCCTGCACCCGAAAGACCCTGAACGCTGCTTTAGTGTCTCTGGAAAACGCCTTGAAACAATAAAAAAGTTATTGAATTATTTCCTATTTAAATCATTTTTATCAATAACAATCATCAATAATTTAAATAGTTACCGGAGGGGAAATGAAGAATTTTTTCGCGTCTCGTATTGGTATAATCTCCGTTGGTGCTCTCATAGGGATACTTGCCCCCCTGCTGCAGTACCTGGGCAATCCCGGCAATATGGGTATCTGCGTTGCCTGTTTTGAACGGGATATCGCCGGGGCAATAGGGATCCACCGCGCTGCAGTGGTCCAGTATGTTCGTCCGGAGATTATCGGCTTCGTACTGGGTGCCTTTATAATCGCACTTATCAGCAAAGAATATAAACCAAGGGCCGGCTCATCGACCGTGATCCGGTTTTTCCTGGGCGTGTTTGCCATGATCGGCGCCCTGGTGTTTCTGGGCTGCCCCTGGCGGGCGCTCCTGCGCCTCGCGGGAGGGGACTGGAACGCCATTGTGGGCCTCGCGGGCCTTATCAGCGGTATTACCGTGGGTGTTGTTTTCCTGAAAAACGGCTACAGCCTTGGCAGGAGCTATGACAACAAAAAGGGGTCCGGCTGGATATTCCCGGCTTTCATGCTCGGCCTGTTTCTGCTTCTGGCTTTTAACGTGTCCTTTGCCGAGGGCGGCCCGCTCTTTTTCAGTGAAAAGGGGCCCGGCGCCATGCACGCCAATATGTGGGTGAGCCTGGGAGTCGGCCTGGCTATCGGCGGCCTTGCGCAGAGAAGCAGGTTCTGCACCATGGGTTCGCTCAGGGACATCATCCTTGCCCGTGATTTTCATCTGGTCAGCGGCGTGTTCGCCCTGGTCGTGGTGGCCTTTGTCATGAACTTTTTCGTGTTCGGGCAGTTCAAGGCCGGGTTTGAAGGCCAGCCCGTGGCACACACAAACCATCTGTGGAACTTTCTGGGAATGGCCCTTGCGGGGCTCGCGTTCGCCCTCGCAGGCGGGTGCCCGGGGCGCCAGCTCATCCTTGCCGGAGAAGGCGATTCCGATTCGGGGATCTTTGTCATGGGCATGATCGTCGGGGCAGGGATATCGCATAATTTCGCGCTTGCCAGCTCTCCCGCGGGTCCCGGAGCTTTCGGCCCTGCCTCGGTCATAATCGGGCTCGTTTTCTGTCTTGTTATCGGGCTGACCATGAGAGAAAAGATGGCATGATGACATTAACCTATACAAGGAGTTACCTATGAGCAATCAAAAACAAGTGGACGCGCGGGGGCTGTCCTGTCCGCAGCCGGTCGTGCTGACCCAGAAAGCCATAAAAGAAGGGAACACTTCCTTCGACGTGCTGGTCAACAGCAATGTTTCCAAGGAAAATGTGGTCCGTTGCGTACAAAAAAACAAAATGCAGGCACAGGTGAGACAGGAAGGCGATGATTTTATAATTTCTGTTTCACAGGAGGGTTAAGTCCCTTACCGTTGTCAATCATGCGCTGGGAGGTTACGGCCTCCCTTCGCATTTAAAACCCTTGACATCTTAATCAGGTATCATTGTAGTCGCATAAAGAACGGGGTGCCATAAACACTGATGGAAACGTATTCAGCAATATTATTTCATTCGCCCAATTATTCAATCTGGACCGCGAAAGTATTGAAAAAGGCCGGGATAGAAAACCGCATGATCCCGATCCCCCGCCATCTGAGCTCTGATTGCGGTTACTGCGTGCGCATTAAAAGAATGGACGCGGATGCCGCCCTGGAGATCATGAAAAGCAATGCGATCGAATACGATAAAATCGAGGAGATATAAGGATATCTGAATGGAAGATTTCTGCAAGCTGCCCGAGCTTAACCGCCTGAGGCTGACCGAGTCCGTTACCGGCTCCGGTTGAGCCGCTAAAATAGGTCCGGAGGACCTTGCCGCGGTTATGAAGGACATTGTCCTGCCTAAAGACGGGCGGGTGATCGTTGGAAGTGAAACAAGCGATGACGCGGGCGTGTATCGCATCAGCGATACTATTGCCCTGGTGCAGACGCTTGACTTCATCACGCCGATCGTTGACGACCCCTATACCTTCGGCAGGATCGCGGCTTGCAACAGCATCTCTGACGTATACGCCATGGGCGGCGAGCCATTGACCGCGCTGAATATTGTCTGCTTCCCGACAAAGCTTTTTTCACTGGACCGGCTCTCTGATATCCTCAGGGGGGGGCTTTCCATGACCGAAGAGGCCGGGGTCCGGCTCCTGGGCGGTCACAGCGTGGATGACAAGGAGCTGAAATACGGGCTCTCTGTGACCGGCATGGTGCATCCTGACCGGGTGCTGCGGAACAATACCATCCGCGAGGGGAATTCTCTCATCCTGACCAAGCCGCTGGGCACGGGCATCATCGCCACCGCGGTCAAGGCCGGGCTCCTCGAAGACGACCATTACGCTCCGTTCGTGACCGCCATGTCCACGCTGAACCGGGCGGCAGCGGAGATAATGAAGCGCTACCCGGTTGACGCCTGCACTGACATAACCGGCTTCGGCCTTCTGGGGCACCTGAAAGAGATGCTCGGCAATAAATCCATGAAAATCGTGATTGAGTCGAACGCGGTTCCGGTGCTCCCGGGCGCTGATGACTATGCGGGAATGGGCCTTATTCCTGCCGGCATGTACCGCAACCGTGATTTCGTTGGCGCGCTCTGCAGTGTCAGCGGGGGTGTTGACCAGGCCCTGGTTGACCTTATGTTCGATCCCCAGACTTCGGGCGGGCTGTGCATTGCCCTTGAATCGGGAAAAGCGGCTGATCTGGCCCGGGAGCTCGCTGATAGCGGTATAGAATCAGCAGTGATCGCCACGGTGCAGAAAAGCGTTCATCCGGTACTTGAAGTAGTTTAGGATTATTGTATCAGGTGCTGCTGGAGCAGGTGGCGCTGGAGCGCGGTGGAAATGACCGATTTGAGGTTGTCGCGGCTCACGGGCTTGATAAGGTAACCCAGGTGGTTCGTCTCTCCGGCGCGCTGGAAAGTCCGGGAGTCGGCGTTTCCGGTCAGGTAAACGACCGGCACATTGATCTGTTCCTTGATCTTTTTGGTCGCGTCAATCCCGTCCATTTCATCCGAGAGGATAATATCCATCAGAATGAGGTCAGGCCTCATCTCTATCGCTTTTGCGACCGCTTCTTCGCCTGAAGCGATGGTCGCGGCGACTTCATAGCCGATCTTCTGCAGCATATTGGCCATGTCAAGAGCGGTAATGGCTTCGTCTTCTACCAGAAGGATTTTCTTTTTTATGGATTCCATTATGTCCCGTGTTGCCCAGCTTCAAATATATATTATTTTTTTTTCTCTTTCAAGAAAAAAAATCGTCTAATGGCAAAAAATACATTACTAAAGAGCACGGGGACATAACCGGCACGCGTTGTGAAAGAAAAATAAAAGCCGGGGAACAGGGAAGATGAAGCCGAGTTCAGGGCATCAGCTTTGAGCGGATCAGCGCAATAATATGCAGCATGACGCTGTCATCAAGGGATGAAAAGATGATGTTCCCCTGGTCGATATGCGGTTCGAGCTCCCGGATAATATCTTGGGATATATATCCGTACTGGCCGTAAAAGGACTGCAGGCGCGACCGCAGGCTGAATTCGATCTGCTCCCTGGGGGAAAGGGAGAGGAACGCGTCGATTTCGGCGAGCATGCCGTTCCGGTCATCAGGAAGCCGGCCTGAAACGGACAGCAGGTTCGAGGCGCTGTCGCTGATCAGGGTAACCGGGGCCGCGATCTGTTCCACCAGGGTCCTGATCTCCCTGACCACGGCGGGTTCGGCAGCTTCGATGAATTCCCCGCGGTCCCTTTTCTGTTCCAGCAGTGAACCGGGAAACACTTCGAGTGAGCGCACCCGCACGAAGTCAGGCCCGATTTCGTTGATGACCCGGGCGGTCTGTTCGGCGTTTTCCACTGACAGGCCGGCGCCGCCAAGGCCGGGCATGACATACACCGAGCAGGAGAGCCCCGCCTCTTTGATCTTCAGGCACCCCCGCAGGTGCTCCGTTGCGGTAACTCCCTTGTCGACCAGGGCCAGTACCGCGTCAGAGCCGCTTTCAAGCCCGAAATGGACCCGGTCAAGCCCGGCCTTCGCGAATTGCCGCAGTTCTTTCACGGTCCTCTGGCGCGCCGCGGTAGACGTCCTTCCGTATACGGTAAAGCGCTCAAGGGAAGGAAAGGCGCGCCGCGCGGCGCCAATGGCCTGAGCGAGAAAATCCGGGCGCAGGATCAGGGAATCGGCGTCGCCGAAAAAGCAGGTTTTAGCGCCGCCGATGCGCCAGGAGATCAGGTGGTTGATGCAGTCCCGCATCCCGGCCTTCTTTTTGAACCAGGGCCTGAACCAGTCAAGCCGGGGGTCGGACGGTCCGTCCTGCTCTTCATCATCCCCGTGGTCAAGATAGCCCGCTTCCCACCGGGCGCGCTGGATTTCTTCTATCAGCGCACCTGCCCGGGAAAAGTCCGATTCGGAATACACGGGAATACCGAAGCCCCGCTCGAAGAGAAAATCGTCGATCACGCGGGCATGGTCAATGTCGTTTTTGACCTCGTCAATGGTGCGTCTGGAAAAGCGTTCGCCGGTTTTGTAAACCGGGCAGAACGCGCATTTGTTCCAGTAGCAGTTCCGGGTGAGCCTGAATGCCAGGCTGTAATTTTCAGTCGGGGGCCTTATAAACGAGATTTCGAAGGGCTGTAGATCCAGGATGTTCATAGGGTTTTTCGCGGCTTTTTGTTCCAGTGAGCAGGTCATCGTACCCGCTCCTCAAACTGAATGCAATAATTTTATGGCATTTCAATTTTTCTTGTTTGACCGGGATTTTCAGGTTATACTGTAAGAGATTTCATGCCGCAGGGGGAGGGATGTCATGGAAATCAAAACCATCACCGAGCGAAATACATTCAACCGCTATTTTGACCAGTATTTTCTTAAGAACGACACCTATGTCAAATCCCGGCGCGGAAATATTGAAGTCGACTACCTGGGCTATTTTAACGGACTGGCCGCCCTGAAATTTCCCGTTTCCCTGAATGACCCGAGCTATTGCCTCCTGTTCAGCAGGCTTAATGAAAACATCGCCATCGCTTCAATGAATTTTTATACCCAGAAGGACCGGGACGTTTTTCTTTACAGCCCGCAGAAGTTCCAGATCATCAACAGCCCGAGAAACGAGAAAAGGAGCAGCCTGAAGATCGTCGACCAGAAGATCATCATCATGTCAGAAGTGATGACTGACGGTATAATCCGCGACGGCCTCATGCGCAAGGGAGACAAACTCAACGCCATTAATGAAGTGCTCCGGTACCAGAAGCGGAGAAATTTTGATTACGTCAAAACCTATTTTATCAGCGAGCCGGGTGAAGACCCGCGGATGAAGTATTTTATCGACGGCAAAACAAAGCTCTTTATCGCTGACATGCATCACGCGGACGAGAACCAGGACCTTGAAGCGTTCCGGTATTATAAAACAACTATCCTTCCCACGGACAATTACCTGAACTACAGCAATGATCTGATGTCGGAAATAACCCTGCCCATAACCTATAAGGGCGCTATTCCGTACGGATATGTCCAGGTAAACAGCAGGAAGCCCCTGTCCGCTGCCCAGGTCGGTATCGTGGAAAGGATGGTGGCGCTCGCGCAGAACATGGCCGCCGAGTCGCGCCTGTTTTATGAAAGCGACCACCGGTTTCTTGTGTCTGACGTATCGCCCAATGGTTTTGGCATCGTGTTCAGGAACAAGATGTTTCTCCCGGTTTTTCTGGAAAAAAGCCTGGTATCGATGGATCTCATACTCCCTCAAAAAAGAAAAGCGTCAATTTTCGCTACGGTCCGTCATGTGGAGATCAAGGCAGACGGTGTTGTCAGGGTCGGTTTTAAGATCAACAGGATGGACGAGAACAGCAGCCTGTATTATCAACGCTTTGTTCAGACCTGCGGCGCGTGATTATTAGACAGTGTAATCTTCGCACACTGAATTGTGTTCATGGCTAAAAGTTACCATTGTAATTTTAACCGTTTCGGGGAAATAAAGTATTGCAAAAAAACCATTATAGTGTATTTATTGCGAACTTGCCATGAAAAAGAAGATCAGCCAACTTTCACATATTCTTGATCATCATGATGGAAAGAGCATTATCAGGGAAACCAGAAAGATATTCTCCTTCCACTATCCGTCATGGTCGTTCAGGCATGTTTCCGGTCTGCATAAACAGATAGGCAGCCTTTTTTCCGGAAATTTTACCGGTTACCGCGGGTGCAATACCGAGTACCATGATTTCATCCACACCGAAGAGGTCCTGCTGGCCGTGGCACGGCTTATTGACGGATGCAATCTGAACGGACACGATCTTCCGCTTTCACTGAGCCTCAACCTGCTCAGGGCCGCGCTCCTTCACGACACCGGGTATATCCAGGAGGAAGGGGACCTGTACGGCACCGGCGCGAAATATACCAGCCGTCACATACACCGCAGCATTGAGTTCATGCGGAAAAACGGTGCCATTCTTGGCATCGAAACCCGTGATATGGAGTGTATCGCGCGCCTGATCAGAGGTACCGATTTCCGCAGTGATTTCACCAGAATAGAGTTCCCTTCGGACGAAGAGAGAACGGCCGCATACATCCTGGGGACAGCGGACCTGCTCGGGCAGATGTCAAGCAGGACCTACCTTGAAAAGCTCCTTTTTCTGTATTACGAGTTCAGGGAAGCGGGCATAGAAGGATACAATACCGAATATGACATGATCTATAAAACCGTGGGGTTTTACGAGTTCACCAAGGAGCGCCTCATCGGTGTTTTCAACAGCATATTCATGAATATGAAAGACCATTTTCTTCGCAGATATAACGTTGACGTGAACCTCTACAGCGAGGCGCTCGACAGAAATATCGAGTACCTGTACACGATCATCAAGGACGACACCTCGAATTTCAGAAAAAAACTCAAGCGGGGCGAATGGATCCACACCTACCGCCCGGCCCTGTAAACGGGGCGCCTTTCAGCTTTTCGCGGCCAGTACAGCGGCACCGAGCGCGCCGTTGATCTGCGCGGTTTCGAGCGAAACGAACAGGGGTACGCCCAGTTTTTTCTCCAGCGCCCTGACCACGCCGATATTTTTGGCGACGCCACCGGTCATCATGAGCGGTTCATTGATGCCGACCCGTTTGGCCATGGCCGCGATACGGGACGCGACCGAATCATGAATTCCGGCAATGATATTTTCGCGGTGTTCGCCTTTCGAGATCAGGGAGATGACTTCAGATTCGGCAAAGACCGTGCAGATGCTGCTTATCTGCGAGGGCCGGCCGGCTTTAAGGGATATGCTTCCGAAATCGTCGAGGTTCGATTCAAGCGCCCGGGCCATGACTTCAAGGAACCTGCCCGTGCCGGCGGCGCACTTGTCATTCATCACGAAGTCTTTGACCTTTCCTTCAGGGTCGAGCGAGATCGCCTTGCTGTCCTGTCCGCCGATATCGATGATGGTCTTGACTCCGGGTTTGACGAAAAAAGCGCCGCTCCCGTGGCAGATGATCTCGGTCATGGCCTTGTCGGCAAAAGGCACGCTGTTTCTGCCGTATCCGGTTGAAATGATTCTTTCGATTTTATTTCTCTCAAGGTTCACTTCGCTGAGCAGTTCCGTGAAAACGGACTCGCCGGCTTTTTCCGCGTTATAGCCGGTAAAGGTGATCTTCGAACCGATGATTTTTCCGTCTGAGAGAATGACCGCTTTTGTGGTGATTGAGCCGATATCTATTCCTGCTGTGATCATGATTTCCTCTTTGGTGATCAGATAACTGTCGCGCCGCCGTCAACGGGAATGACCTGTCCGGTAATGAAATTTGCCCCCTCTGACGCGAGAAAGAGGACCGGGTGCACGACGTCCGCCGGGTCTGCTATTCTTCCCAGGGGGATGGATCTCACGATCTGGTCATGAATGTCCTTATTTGACCAGAACGGCCTGCTGAAGTCGGTGCGGACCATGGAAGGGGCCACGGCATTGACCTGTATGTTATAGGCAGCGAGTTCGGCAGCGAGGACCCTGGTGAGCATTTCTATCCCGGCCTTTGCTATCCCGTATATGCCCATCGCCGGGGACGCCTTTCTCGCCGCGATCGACGTGATGCTGATGATCTTCCCTGATTTTTTCGCTTTCATTATCCGGGCTGCGGCGCGCGAACAGAGGAACGTGCCGTTCAGGTTCGTGTCGATGATTTTCTGCCAGGTTTCGGGATCGGTGTCCGCCACTGACGGGGTCACGAAATTCATCCCCACATTGTTGACCAGCACGTCAACATCCCCCAGCGAGGCCGATACTTCAGTGAAAAGCCGCTCGACATCCCCGGGTTTGGCGATATGCGCCGCGACGGTGAGCAGGCGGTCAGGGTTTCCCAGCTCACGGGCCGCGGCCTCGAGGCCTTCCTGCTTGCGCGCGCAGACGGCCACTTTTCCCTGCTGGTTCAGTATTTCACGGGCGATCTCAAGGCCGATTCCGCGGGTCCCGCCGGTGACGACGAATATTTTGTCCTTCAGGTTGTAGTTCATGGTCATGGTAACTCCTTGTTTTGAATATGAGGATGAGGGCTGTTCCGTGTTTGTCAATACTATTTCTTTGCGCGGCCGCCGCGATGAAACAGCTTTTTAGTTGATTTTTAGGGGATAGTGATGTGCACTGCACCATAATTTTCGTGACCGCGGGGGCAGGTCACCAAATCGGAGAATCCATGGCTGAAAAGTTTACACAACCGGTTAATAAGCGCCAGCTTGCACTGAAGATACTGGGTCTGCTGCTGGGGGCCTTTCTGATTTACTGGTTTGTCGGTAATTCAGACCTCAATGAAATATGGGGCCAGCTCATGAAGATCAGGTGGCGTTTCCTGCTCCTGGTGGCGGTCATGTTCACGAGCTTTTACGTCGACACCATAGGATGGCGGCTCTGTTTCCCGAAACAGTTCCGGAATCTGTCCCTGACCGACCTGTTCATGATACGCCTGGCCGGGGAGTCCCTTGCCCAGATCAACCCGACCAATGTCATAGCCGGAGACACCATGAAGGCGGTTCTGCTGAAACGCGACGGGATCACGTATACGACCAGCATCGCTTCACTGACGCTGTACCGTTTTATCACGATTCTTGCCGCGGCGACCTTCGTTATTGCCGGGGTATTTATTTTCATCGATTACATCGGCGTGCTTGCCGATACCGGCGTCATCCTTGGCGGTATCGCGCTGTTCCTTGCCCTGATCCTGTATCTGTTTTACCGGCTGCAGAGCGGCAAAGGGATTTTTTCGCTGGCCACAGGGATTATTTCAGCAGTTTCAGGGAAGGGAGAGAAGAGCGGGAAAAGGCTCGAGAAGCTCGATGAAATCGATACCGAGCTGATCGAATTTTTCAGGAACGACAAGGTGAGCTTCTTCCTGGCATACATACTGTCAGTGCTGCACCGTTTCCCCGAGGTCATTGAATACTATATGATTTTTTCATTTCTGAATATTGAGGCCACGTTTCTCTCCTGCGTGGCTGTTTCGGTTGGCGTGACCCTGTTCAAGGCCCTGGGTTCGTTTATTCCCGGCCAGCTCGGGATCGAGGAATACGGCAACAAAGTGATGCTTGATTTCATTAAGGTTTCCGGGTCAAGCACCTGGCTGTCTGTTTCGATTCTGAGAAGGGCGCGCCAGATCGTATGGATATTTCTCGGGGTGCTCGCCTTTATTTACCTCATTAAAATCAAAAGAACAGCCTCGGAAAGGGCATAACCGTTATTTTGCATTGATTTCGCCGGCCGGTTTTCCGACAATAATAACAGGCCGGGATAACCGGTATCACTATCACTGTATGAATTATCCGGGGGAGTCCTGTGGCAAAGCAAATTGTATATTATCAGCGTTCAGAAAAGATCATCAAGGCCGGAACCATCGAGCGCAGGATGTTTATTATTCTTGAGGGTGAGGTGGAAATTTCTCTCACTGACGGCAGCAGCAGGGTTGTTGTCGCGACGCTGAAAAAAGGCGATTTCTTCGGTGAGATTTCGCTCTTCAATAATACGCCCCGAAGCGCTGACGCCCTTGCGGCAGGTGACGTTAAGCTTGCCTATATCGACAGCGTTGAAGAGCTCAAGATGTTTTTATTAAAGAACCCCGTTTTCGCCGCGAAGATGGTGCATATCCTCGCCCAGCGCCTTGCCAAAACCGATGAAATCCTCATGGGCAAGGTGAGTGAACTGAACCGTCTCAAGGTGATGAGGGACTTTTAATCCCCTCTTTTCTTTTTCTTCAGGGACGCATCCAGGATTGCAGATATGTCCTGCAGTTTATAGGGCTTCAATAAAATTCCCGTAAAGCCGTATTTTTCGTACCGGGCCATGACCGGGTCTTCCGAATAGCCGCTTGAAACAATGGCGGTCACCGCGGGGTCAATCTTCAACAGTTCAACCAGGGCCTCCCGTCCGCCCATGCCGCCGGGGATCGTGAGGTCCATGATCACCGCGTCATAGGGTTCGCCCTGCTCAAGGCCCCCGGTGTACTTCCGGATCGCTTCCCGCCCGTCAGCGGCCGTGTCAGGAGTGTAGCCGAGATATTTCAGCATGGAGACCGCGACATCCAGGATTATTTCTTCATCGTCCAGGACCAGGATTCTGCCCGTGCCGCCGGGCCTCTCGCTGCTTTCCGGTTCGCGGTCAATCTCCCCTGCATCAGAAGCCGGCAGGTAAACCGAGAAGGTGCTTCCCGTGCCGACCGTTGATGAAACGTCAAGGTAGCCGTTATGCTTTTTGATGATTGAATAACTGCTTGCCAGGCCCAGGCCGGTGCCTCCCTGCTTTGTCGTGAAGTAGGGGTCGAATATCCTGTTCAGATTGTCCCGGTGGATCCCGATGCCCTGGTCGGAAAAGGAAACAGCAATATATTTCCCGCCGGGGAGCGGGGCGATGTCCTGTATGTCATCCACATTGCGCGCCTTTATCGTGAGGAACCCACCCGCGGGCATGGCCTGCATCGCGTTAATGATAATGTTATTGAACACCTGGCTTATCTGTCCCTGGTCAGCGTATACCTGGTAAAGGCCGTTGTCGATATCGTACTCCGGCTTGACTTTCGATCCTGAAAGGATAAGGGTCGCGCTCTCTTTGATCACGTCAGGGAGATACACGGTCTTCTTGATCGGTTCCCCGCCTTTGGAAAACGTGAGAAGCTGGTGGGTGAGGCTGATGGACCGTTTGACCGCCTGCTCGATTTTATCGAAGAGTTCGGCGATCCTGCCCTCGAGACTGCCCAGGGACCTCGCCATGGATACGTTGCCCAGGATCGCGGTGAGGAGGTTGTTAAAATCATGGGCGATCCCGCCGGCCAGCACGCCGAGAGATTCCATTTTGCTCATGTTGAGAATTTCTTTCTCGAGCCTTACCTTGCCGGTGATGTCCCGTATCGCGAGAACGACACCGCCGGTCTGTGAGTGTTCTTTCCTGATATGCGTGCCGTTGATCTCGATTATTTTTTCAGAGCCGTTCCGGTCTCTCATGTCAAAGGGTATGCCGATGGTGTCAAGGCCCCGGGGGTCATACTGGCGGGGATAGTCTTCAAAGATGAGCTTTCTGGCGTGGCTGTCGGTGAGCATGACGACGTCGCCGGCTTTTTTCCCCACTGCCTCTTCAATGGCCCACCCGGTAAGCACTGCCGCGTTGGGGTTCACCATGGTGATGATCCCTTCAGCGTTATAGACGATCACCGCGTCCCCGATCGAACTCAGGGTCGCGGCGAGCTGTTCCTTTTCAATCGTGATTGATTCGTTCGCCTGGATAAGCTGCTCATGGGTAGCCGTGAGTTCACTGTTGAGTTCTTCAAGCCTGTTATACTGGACCTGAATCTTCTCGAACTGTTCCATGATTATTTTCTGGGACTTCTTCTGCTCGGTTATATCGGAGATGAGGCATATCGAGCCCTTTTTGCCATTGATTACCGCGTGCGCCGCTGCGATCATGGTGTCGATAATGGTCCCGTCAGCGGTGAGCATCTGGCTTTCATACCGGGAGGGAACGTCCCTGCCGACCATCCTCTCTTTATACATCCGTATGACCAGTTCTTTTCCCGTGGGTGTTTCGGGAAATAAGTCGTAGAAATAGCGGCTGCGGATCGTTTTTTCATCGTAACCCAGCATGGCCACGAGATTCTTGTTGGCGTAGATCGGTTTTTCGTCAATGATGACGAGAATGCCGTCATGGGCGTTGTCGACCACGGTCTTGTATTTTTCCTCTGATTCTTTCAGCGCTGCCAGGGCCCGGTCAAGCGCTCTTTTCATGGTGTTGAGCTTGTCAGAGACCCCCAGGGACAGAAGCATGATCAGGATCGGTGAGCCGATCTGGTAGGTCCAGTTCGAAATCGGGGTTTCGGGAATGACCCCGAACGCCCTGCCCGCGGAAAGGATACCGCCGATAAAAATGAAGATCCAGGCGATCAGGTAAAAAACCGCTTCCCGCTTTCCCCTGAAGAAGAGCACCGAGCCAAGAATCAGCACGACCACTATGCCGATGAGGCTGTAGAGTGTCGAGAACTGGGTCATGATGTGATACTTGATCACAAGGGATAAAAAGCCCGCTGCCAGCCCGAAAAGCATTGTTACCCTGAGGAACGGATCAATCGAGGGGAGCGAGTTCCCGGTGTCAAGATAGGACCGGGTGAACTGGATCGCCATGGAGATGGTGAAGATCAGGAACATCGGATGACTCGCGTTGGCGAACGTGACGTGAGACGGCCAGAGGTATTGAAACGCGATTCCCGTGTGAACACACGAATACAGCGACAGGAACAGGGAGAAAAGCGAGAGATACAGGAAGCTGATCTCTTTCATCGCGAAAAAGATCAGGATGTTATACATGATCAGTGATATCATCAACCCGTAAAAGAGGCCCAGCAGGGTCATCTCAATGACCTGCATGTTCCTGAACTGCTCACGCACATAGAGTTTGAGCGCGACGGTCATGGAACCGCTGGTCTTGATTTTCAGGTAACAGGTAAGCTTCCCCGGATCAATGGTGACGGGGAACGCGATGGTCCTGTAGGGGATTTCCTTGATTGACGCGGGATAGTGGTCCCCCCCCTTTTTTTCGATGAACCCGTTTTTTTGGGGGATGAACAGGGTCACGTCGTCAATTATGGGGTAATTGTATTCGAGGATGGCCCTTTCAGGGGCATTTTTTCTGTTGATAACCGTCAAGGCAACCCAGAGCGGATGTATCATATAACCCAGACTGGGATTGTCGCTGGAGAGGGGACGGAACCTGACGCCGCGGTCTTCTGAAGAGATTTGATCAATGGTCAGGGCGTCCGTGGTGTCCAGGTGATAGGAAAGATACGGCCCCAGGGAACTTTCGGTGAATGCCGAATCGATTATAAGCTCTTTTGCCCCTGCCACGGCAGTGCCGAAGATGAGAAATAGGGCCGCAAGAGTAATTTGTATTTGCTTTATTGTCATTATTCCGGAATTTTTGTAACAACGGTTAAATAATAGAGCAACCTGTATATCCGCAATATCGGTTTTTTTCAAGTACTATTATTTCAGGGTATTGATAAGTTTGCTGTCGAATAGGCGAGGCGTATGCTGAAAAAAGATGGTTTTATTGAAATTTCCACGGGCAGGGTCCATTATCTCCAGTGGGGAGAGGGAAGGCAGATACATTTTCTTCACGCCAACGGGTTTTGCGCCGGGGTGTATCATCCCTTTGTGTCGCATCTGGGGGAAGGTTTCGAGATCACCGCGTCGGATATCCGGGGCCACGGTGACTCCGCGCCCTGTGACTGTATCCCGCTGAAACAGTGGGAGCCGTTCGCCCGGGACCTGAAAGAGTTTGTCACCAGGGTGATGACGCCGCCGGTGATCGGTGCCGGGCATTCCCTGGGGGCGGTGGTCACGCTCATGGCCTCGGTGCTGTACCCGGAGCTGTTTTCACGGATCATCCTGATTGACCCGGTCATCCTTCCGCCCCGACTGTTGCGGTTTATTTCAGTGATGCGGTTCCTGGGCCAGCAGCACCGCTTTCCCCTGGCCCGGAAGGCGCGCAGAAGGAAGATTCTGTTTCAGTCCCGGGATGAAGTGTTCGCGCGGTTTTCAAACGGCAGGGGGCTTTTCAAAACATGGCCTGAAGAATATATCACCGCGTACCTGAACTGCGCTGTGGCGGAAAACACTGACAGAAGCGTGGCGCTCAAATGCGACCCTGAGCTGGAGGCCCGGATATATGAATCAGTGCCGTCAGGGGTGTGGAAGTATGTCTCCCGCGTCTCGTGCCCGGTCCTGGCCGTGCGCGGTGAAAACTCCGATACGTTTCTCCCGGCTGCGGCAGAGAAGATGGGCAGGTCAGGCAAGAATATTTCGGTTGTCACGGTCCCGGGAGCGGGGCACTTTATCCCCATGGAAAGGCCCCGCGAACTGGCAGCGGTAATGCTTGAATTCATCAACAGTTAAAAAAGAGGTATGCTTTACATGAATGACATAATTAAATATTTCGCGGTTGAAATGCTGGGCTGCGGGTGCGGCAATGAGGTTTTTGAGAATATCGAAGTTTCGGATGATCTGTTCGGCCTTGACCTGCTCAGGGGAAAGCGGATCCTTATCGGCCGCAGGCTCCTGGTTTACGTGGTACTTCCCCCTGACGGGGACGCTGTTCTTGGCCACCTTGAATTTTTGATGCGCAGGGGAAAAGAAGATCGCGACCGGAACGGGTACAACCGTTTCAGGCTGGTGGTCGCGGTTGAAGACCATGAGCGCCTGGCCGGAAAAGCCGCTTCCCTGGTCGAACCGATGACGCGAAATGACGAAAAACTGCATTTCCATGCGCTTCCGGCTGAGAATGAAACCGTGAGAACAGTACTTCGGTGAATAACATCAATTACGGTCATACATAAACAGGCCGGTGCGTGTAGACTATAAAAAATAAACATTATAATTGACTTATAGAGCGTTCCGAATAGAATAGGATTATAACCTGAGAAATGCATATTCCTGTGGCTCAGTCATCATGAAAAAAACAAAATCTTTTGACCTCAATGACCTTTTACTTCCCCTGGGGGACAAAGTCGGAGCGAATCAGAAGGTTTCAAGTCTTATCGTTGAGCTGCAGCATCCGAATATCGACTGGAAGTATGTCGTTGCCGGCATAAGGACCTACCTTTACGACTATCTGTATGACATCCCCCCTTACTGTGACCGGGTGTTCCCGATTATTTTTTATTATCTCAAGGAAGCGACCCTGAGAAGAAAAGCCTCCGCCCTGAGGGCGAGCGATACCTTCATCGACCGGCTGACCTTCGTTTTGAATAAAATCGATCCAAAGCAGAAGGAGTACAAAAAGCTCAGGGCTAATTTTATTTCGTTCGCCGCAGAATACATGGACCTGCTCATAGAGGACAGCCGTGAAGGGTTCTTCTTTAACACTGTGAATGCCAAAATACTGACCATGGCCCGCGCCCTGACTGATGATAACGCAGAGTTCCGGACTCTTCTCGAGAAAACCGCGGTTTTCCTTGAAATGCAGTATGTCATTTATACCCACAACGCCATTCTGTCAAATAAAGACGACATTGCTGCAATAGCTAAAATCTACCGGGACAGGGAACAGGCCCCGGCGATACTCGGCCTCCTGAATTCGGTCACCTCGGGCGCGTATGAACAAAAGGTCGAGGGCATCAGAAAGCTCGCGTCCGACAACCCCGCTGAACTGATCAGGCAGGCTGATAACCTGATTGATTTTACCCATAATGTCAGGGTGTGGGAACAGGTATGCGTTATTGTTAAAAAATCAATAGAAGATTCGGTCATTACTGATGACGGTTCCGTTATATACCTTCTCGAATATCTGATCATCAGGTCGAATTCCGGCTCGGACAAGAACCTGCAGCTCTTTATCTCGAGAACGGTCGCTTCGGTGTGTTCGTCCCTGGTCAGGAACAGGCAGATCGACCTGCTTAAAAACGTCATCGACCTGGTCATGCCCGAGCTCGAAAAGGAAATCATCAAGGGTGAAAATTATTTTTCCGCGTTTTCGACGATCTTCAACATCGGCAAGACCGTGGTCGAATCCGGCAATATTTTCATCATCGATTATTTCATCGACCACCTGGTTCAGTCGAACTTCTGTTTTCCTGAATTTTCCGGCATCGCCTCTGACTGGTCGGTGATCGTCAACTCGAGCCACCTGGAAAACATCCGCACCTGGATGAAGCTCATTGAGCTCAACCCGCCGCTCATGAAAAAACTCGCCGCGGCGCTCATCGTCAACCTGAAACTGGGAGGGGTCTTCCTTAAAGACACCGACGTGTTCCAGCGGGACATTTCACGCCTGCTCAACAGCGACTACGGGGATGTTTTTTACCTGATCACCTCACTGGCCGCGGTGTTCCCGGCCTTTTACCATGATATCGGCGCCACGGGAGACATCCGCGCCTTTACCGAAAAGATCGACACCAACCACGAGATGAACGACATCATCCACTTCCTGAGAAAACAGGTCCATGTCGAATCAAGCAGCCGCACCGTGCAGCTGTTCCAGAAAGTGATGGAATACTGGATGACCGGGAACAAAAATCTCATCCTGGGAATGGTGCCGCAGGAAGTCTACGACAACCTCGATATATTCTTTAAAATGGTCAACTTCGACGTCGAAGAGGCGCCGCAGAAAATTTACCGCGAAGAGCTGAAGAACTTTCCCGAACTGGGCGACCGGCAGTTCTGGGACTTTCTCAATGAAGTTGACCATGAGAAGTTCATCGCGAACGTGGCGGCCCGAAACTACGAAGGCGTCACTCCTGCGCAGAAACAGGAAGCGGTTGAATTATTTAATCACTACTTCCAGACCAAGAACCCCACGGAGATGACCAAGATACTCCATTACATAAAGAACAAGTTCGGCATCGATATTTCCAAGACCATGATCTGGAAATTCCTGTATGAAATATCCGATGATAATTTCAGGCAGATGTTCGAGGACGTCGGGTCCGGCGATATCTCCCGGGTCAATATCGAGAAGTTCATCACCTTCCTGCACGTGTACCGCATGCTCTTCGATAAATATAATTTTTCAGAGGTGCGGGCCATCGAGAAACTCGAGCTGTACACGCGGGAGAACCTGTTCTCCCCGGTCGAGAATTTTTTTGAAAAGATAAAGAGCCCGAACACGGTCGAGGCACTTGACACGCTCCTCGCGGAACAGAACAGGCTCAAACGGGAAACGCTTCTCTCAAAGAAAGTTTTTGAGCCGGTTGACACCATCGAATTCAAGCGCCACATCGCGTTCGGCATTCCGTCAATGTACGGTTCCTACAAAGAGAAGAAGTTCGACACCCTCAAGGTGTTTTTCCACATGAACCTGATACGGGTCCGCTTTTTTGAAACGCTCATCGAGGCGCACGATATCCTTCCGGGTGTCGCCATCGATTACGGCCTGATAAAAGACATCATCCTGCTTTTTTTCAGGGCCTTTCTCATCGACGGCCTGTCAAACCAGGAGATGGTGATCATCGCCGCCCTGCTCGACACCCCGAACCTGAAAATATCGCAGCTCAAGGACATCATCACGCATCTGCTCGCCATTCACGGAGAGGTGTCCGACCGCTTTAACGAGACGTTCAAGTTCGTGTGCAAAGAGGCGATCAACAATATCGGTCTTGACCGCATATCGGAGAAGTATCTTCCCCAGGACCAGCCCGGCGGCATCGAGATCATCGTGGACCGCTTCATGCGCGACCAGATCATGCAGTTCCCGCTTTTGCAGCTTTTCGACAATTTCCTCATCCGCCTGAAAGAGGCCCTTAACAGCGAGATATACAACCGCGGCGACATCGTGTGCCTGAACGGCGGGCAGAACATGAAGCGCAAAAAGAACAATGTTTTCCCTCTCACGGTCATCCCGTCCCCGATTGAAGAGGGAGAGCCCATCGCGCCGGTGTGGGAGGTCGGGGCCAAGGCGCACGGGCTTCTGTTCGCGAAAAATATTGAGGGCATCAATGTCCCCAGCGGGTTTATCCTTTCTTCGGAGCTTTTCAAGAGGATCAGGGACGGCAACATAAAGAACCCGCGCTTTCTCAGAAAGATGCTGTACTACATGAAGAAATACATCGACGAGTTCACTGACCGGCGCTTCGCCAACAGCGCGAACCCGGTACTCCTGTCCGTGCGCAGCGGCGCCGTTTTTTCCATGCCCGGAGTCATGGACACCATAACCAATGTGGGCATAACCCAGGAGATCGTCGATTACTATGCGAAGCAGGACGCGTGGTTCGCGTACGACTGTTACCGGCGCCTGATCCAGGACTTTGCCATTTCATTTTACGGCATGGACCGGAGCATTTTCGAGAACCTCATGGCCAAGGCAAAGGACGAGGCCGGGGTCCCGCTGAAGGAAAAGCTCAGCGGCAAGCAGATGGAGCTGCTCACGCGCCGATACCGCTACGTGATCAATGAGTACGGTTTTTCGATCCCCAAGGACCCGTATGAGCAGCTCCTGTACGCGGTGATCGGGGTGTACCAGTCATGGTATTCGAAAATTGCGCGCAACTACCGTGATTTCGTCAATATATCGGAAGAATGGGGCACCGCGGTCATTGTCCAGCGCATGGTTTTCGGCAATTATTCGCCTGATTACATCACGGGAGTGGTCCACAGCGTTTACCTCGGCACCGAGTATATCGGCCTTTTCGGCGAGTATAAGACCCGCGCGCAGGGGCACGACATCGTCAGCGGCGTGGCCAAGGTCTTTCCCATCAGCGAGGAACAGAAAAAAATTTACGTCAAATTTCATGATTTCCCCTCAATGGAAAGCCAGTTCCCGTCAGCGTACCGGGTGCTGTACGATGCCGTTACCCGCATACGCGAAAAATGGGGAAATGACGTCGAAATTGAATTCACCATTGAAAACGATGTCCTGTATATACTGCAGATCAGGGGGATGACCAAGCACATTTTTGAAATTGACGAGCTTGAAGAGTCTCCCGACGACCTTTCCCGCTATTTTCTGGGCCAGGGGCTCGCCGCGTCAGGCGGGGCGGTTTCGGGAAGGGTCGTGTTCGATATTGACCGCATCGATTATATTAAAGAAAAATCAAAAGGGGACAAAATCATACTTGTGCGCCCCGAGACAAACCCTGAAGATGTCATCGGGCTTAAAAAATCTGACGGTATTCTTACCTGTATCGGGGGGATGACGTCCCACGCCGTGCTTCAGATGCGAAGGCTCGAAAAATCGGGCGTAAGCGATTTTTCGATCATGAAGATCGAAGAGGAAAGCAACCAGGCCATAATCCGCCGTGAGGACGAGTCCGCGGTGATCATCATCAGGGAAGGCGATTTCATAACCATTGACGGGTCGACCGGCAATGTCTATCTCGGGTACCGCCGCACCAGGAAAAAGAACCTGTGAATTTCTCGCGGGGCAGGGGACACGTCCTGTGCCCTGCGGGGAGTTTATAAATAAGTATTAATTTTTAGGAGGAAGCAGATGAGTGATATTTCCTTCAAGTCGCCTGTTGGCGTTAATGGGATAGGAAGGATAGGAAAGCTTCTGGTATGGATACTGTCTGCTCGCAAAGAGCAGGAGCAGATCGTTATATCGACCGGGAGGGAGATTGGAAAGTCCCTTGAGGACCTGGCAACATACATGTCGTATGATTCGACTTACGGGACTTATGAAAAGTTTCTTTTTGGTTTTCAGTGCGACCATAAGATTGAAATCAAGGGAGACAATATATATCTCAACGGTATGAAGCTTGTCTGGATCAATGACCCGAAGTGCCGGGTCCCGGGCAGCATTCCCTGGGCGGAACACGGTGTTGAGGTCGTTTTCGAAACAACGGGCAAGATGACCGACCCAACCGTGAATGACGACAATGCCCTCAGGGGGCACCTGAACCATTCCAAGAAAGTCATCCTCACGGCCCCGTTCAAGATCAAGAACAAGGGCACTCCCATGCCTGAGGACGCGGTCACCGTTGTCGGGGGGGTCAATATGGACAAATACGACGGGGCAAAGCACCGCGTGATCTCCAATGCGTCATGTACGACCAACTGCTGCGCGCCGCCGATCAAGGCCCTGGTCGACCATTTCGGCGACAGGTTCATATCGTATTCATTGACCACGGTCCACGCGTCAACGAATTCCCAGGCGGTCCTTGACACGCTTCCGAAAACGGGCGACAAGGACACGCGGAAGAGAAGAAGTATTCTTAATAATATCATCCCCACAACGACCGGCGCGGCCAACGCGGTAATCGAAGTCATTCCCGAGATCAGGGAAATCGGGATCGGCTCCCAGGCTTCGGCCCTTCGCGTGCCGACCAATACCGCATCGATCGTGATCATGGACGTCTCGGTAATCGGCGAATATGACAATCTCTATGTTCATGACATATTTAAAAAATATTCGGAGAAGTATCCGGGAGTCATGAAGTACTCAACCCAGCAGCTGGTAAGCTCGGATATTATCGGGAACACGTACTCAACGATTTATGATTCACTGTTCACCCACCACAGAACCTCAAAGAGGGGCGACCAGTACTATACCATGTTCGACCTCAATTTCTGGTATGACAATGAATTCGGCTATGTCAACAGCATGATGCGTCTGTATGACACGATAACCGGCAGATAATAAGCCGCAGGCAAAGGGCCGTCTTGAATCAACATCCGGGACGGCCTTTTTTTCTTCATTTCACCCTCATTTCGGCAAACAACCCCGTGGCGCATGGCTCTGGCAGCCCGGAACCTTGCACCGCTCGCCATTAATGTTCCTGTAATGCTCTTTAATTGCATTTCGTGTAGCGATTTATGCGTTTCATGACAACAGATATTGATTAAAATAATTAAAGATATTATTATTCGGTCAAAAAGGATGAAAACAGACATATCTGGAGGTGATTCATGAAAAGATTTTTAACATTCGCTCTTGCCGCGGCAGTGGCCCTGACTCTTTCCTTTTGTGATTCAGGCGGCGGCGGAGATTCAGGCGGCGGCGGAGGAGGGGACACGGTTGAAGCTCTTCTCCTTTTAAGCCGGACTTCACTTACTATTGAAAATTCAGGATCCGCTGATATCGTGGTAACCGCGACAGATACCAGTGGTGAAGCCGATACTTTCACCGCTTCATCGAGCAACACAAATGTTGCTGTTTCAACGAGCGGTTCAACGCTTACCTGTACGGGCGCTGCTGTGGGTGATTCGGTTATTACCGTTACCAGCGGGTCCGGGCTGGAGAAAACATGCAGTGTTACGGTGTGCGCCGACGGTAATCTGACCATTACAGGAACAGCCGCTGTGGGTGTTGCCATTACCGGTACAGTGTATATAAAAGGAGCTGCCGGCAACACGGTGTCAGGCCCCATAGCCAGTGACGGCACATTTTCTATTAATGTGTCCGGTCTTACCGCCCCGTATATCATTATGGCTGACGGCTGGGTGCAGGACAAAAAGGTCACCCTGTATTCAGTGGCATCTGTCGCGGGAAACAACAATGTGACCCCTGCCACCAATACGGTAGTTGCCATGGCCCTGGGAAATGACCCGGAAAATGTGTATGATCCTGATGATATAAAAGCAAACGGTACCGATGTTGATGATGCTCCTGACGCAGAAGACGTTGAAGCAGCGAAGCAGACAGTGTCTGAGGCCCTGGCTCCGCTGTACGCTGATCTTTCAATTGACGAGTTTGATGTTATGAGCGGTTCTTTTACTGCCGGTACAGACGGCTTTGACCAGGTGCTTGACGTAGTATCGTTTGAGACAACAGAAGATGGCGCTGACACCGGTGTTCTGGTGAGCAACAAGCTTACCGGCGATACCATACTTGAAGACACTGACGTTTCTGATGAGACAGAGGCAACAGTTGATGAAACCGCGGCCGGAGCTGCAGGTGATTCTTCAGATGACCTTGAAGCTATTAAGGATTATTTTGAAACCTGGTTGGTAGCTCATGCCCCTATTACTTCATGTGAGGTGCGCAGTATTTATGTGCTTCCCGCACAGGAGGACTTTACTGCCAATTCATCCACCATCGGCAGCAGTATTACAATTGACGGCACAACTTATAATTTCGCTACTGGAAGTGAACAGGCTTATTCTGTTGGTTCTGGTTCAGTACGCTGTATAATAAAGTCATGGGTCGTACCAAGTGATCCTCTGGAGGCTCCGAGTTACTATACTATGACTGCAAGTTTTGTGGAAAACGGGGGAGCCTGGGAAATGGTGGAAGATGTGGACTTTACTGACAGCAGCAGGGCGAATAAGACCTTCAGCAGGGAGTATATCAATGGTGCTGGCGGCGCCGTCGAGGTCGGCATTCAATTCCGTTTCAGATATGAATATGAAGATGATGGTTCGGGTGGAACTACTATTGATATAGATAATACGACTATTGACGCTGTTATCATTCTTGCCGACGGCATTACCGCAACGCTTCCCGGAAGCGGTATAAACGGGCTTCTTATGGTTAAAAATGATGCGGTACAGGAGGGAGGAGACTCAGCATATATGCTTCAATTTCAGGGTGAAAACTTCAGTGGTGATTTTTATTCGCAGGCTTCAGGCGAGATCGGCACAGAGGTCAGATGCATTGGTATCAAGCTGAATACCGTTGCCGGCACCTTCGCTCCTGTTGAAGCACAGTACTGGAATTCGTGTCTTGGACTGACCAGTCTTCCTGATGTCTCAACCATAGATGAAGCCGATTACTTTCAGGAATTGATATCAAGTACTATTAATAGTGTGGTGTCACCCTATGCGTTTAGCTATGACCTTTCCGCGACAACTGACGGTATTGACGTCGACTGCACATGGAGTGTGCCCATCGGCCTTTACCTGGGCTTCTCTGACATCACTCTGGTTTATGATGGTGGTGATGAGGAGAATCAATTTAGTGGTAGCCGCGACTGGTTTTCATATACTGAGGGAGATACCACTGCTACTATTGATACAGGTATTAATGGAATGACCAGCGCTCCCGGTTCTGAGAGCGATAATACAGTCGCCAGTATTGAAGTTCAGCTCGAGGGCAGTCGCGGTGACCTGAATATCCAAAGTACCTATATTTTTCAAGCTCCATAGTCAATTATTAAACCATTTAGTTGATTTCAGGGGCCCTTTCTGTAAGGGCCCCTTTTCTTTCTACTGTTGATATATCTTTACTCTGGCAACAGTGGTCCCTTCCGGGGTCCTTTCCAGGGTAAGGCCGCTGCCGGGGTAGAGGTAGCGGAGCCGGTCGCGGATGTTTCCCAGGCTTCGCGAGAACAGGTCATCCCCCTGCGGGCCGGGGCCGTTGTCAGTGACTTCAACGGTAAACCCGTTTCGATTCCTTAATGCGGTCACGGCAAGCAGCCCCTTTCCTGTCTTTTGCCGTATGCCGTGCTTGATGGCGTTTTCAACCAGGGGCTGTACTGTCAGAGGCGGCACTTTAAGGCCATCGAAATTTCCTTTTATTTTAACGGTGCATGCCAGAATTTTAGGGAACCTGATCTTTTCGAATTCAATATAACTCATGGAGAAGTTCCATTCTTCAGTAAAGGGCACTTCCGATTCAAAGGAATGATCCAGAAGATAGCGGTAAATATCGGCAAGGATGATTATTGACTCTTCGGCAAGCTTTGGGTCCCCGGAGATCAGGGCGTGGACGGTATTTATGGCGTTGAAGAAAAAGTGCGGCTTCATGCGGTCCTGCAGATTGCTCAGGCGCTCCCGGTGAAATTTGTCAATAAAGCGTTCCTTAATGCTGTTGAGTTCTTCCAGGCGCTGACGTGATTCTTCATGTTCCTCAAGGTGCTTTGTTTTCTGGACCAGGAGAGATGTCTGCGCCATTAATGCCCCCAGATAATCGGCGTCCTCTTCTGAATAGACATTGCTCGATAAATCATTGCACAGAAAGCATGCGCCGAGAATTTCTGAACCGGCAATGATGGGGGCGCACAGTTTTGATTTTCCCTGCAGGCAGCCTGTTGAATCTCCGGAATTCTCACGGTTGATGATCACAGGACTTTTACATAACAGGACATCTTCGAGCAGCCCGCTTTCCGGGCCGCTGCAGGCAGGAACGCCGATACCGTGTTGAGCCAGTATTTCGGGATTGTTCATGGATCCGGGGCAATAGATGAGACATCCCTTGCGGGAACCGGTAATTTCCATGGCACTGGTGAGGATTTTTAAAAAGATCCGGTGATTGTCTTTCATTTGATTAACATCGCGGATGAGTTCGATAATTTTTTTCAGATAGTATTCCCTGAAACTGACACCGGGGCCTTTTTTCTCAACCGAACAATCCTCCCTGTTGCCGAAAACGGATGCTGTCCTTCCCCGATACATGGGGGAACAGTCTACCCCTGTTTCATTGAAAAGCTCCCGGGCCCTTTGAACATGTGTCTCCGCTTCTTCACTTCTTCCCAGACCGGAAAGAAACCGGCTGTAATCAAGCAGGGTGCAGGCCTCTTTGTATTTTCTCCCGTGCGTTTTCTCATGATCCAGGGAAAGAAGAAAATATTTTTCCGCTTTCCGGCTTTTTCCCTGAATCGAGTAAAGAAGCGCGGCCGCGAGCAGGGACATGCCGTGGTGGGTCTTCCACCTCGAAGTAGCGTTCAGGGATTTCCTCACATATTTTTTTAGTTTCCCGATTTCCCTGCGGATTGTTTTAAAACGGTGAATCGAGTCATCGTTTATCAGGGAGTATATCTCTATAAGTGCCCTGAGGGGCCTCATCTCGATTATATATTGCCTGAGGAAGCTGTTTGTCTCCATGAGCTCTTCGGCTGTGCTTATTTTTTGTACTGCCTCATCGTACTCATGGCAGCGCATGTGATAATAGGCAAGGTGTGTGTAGTTGATGCACTGGTGGAAGGGCAGATTCATCCCTGTACTGATTGAAAGGGATTCTCTGCCCCGTTCAAGTGCCTCGTTCAGGTCGCCCTGCTCGGTGTTGATCCAGAGAAGGTCGTCACAGGCCCCGCACACGCCTGCGTGGTCATCGATTTTTTCGCTGATTTCCCTGAACGTGTGCACATGCTTTCTGCTCTTCGAATAGTCGCCCATGTAGAGATAGTTGAGGTTAATGCCGTGGCAACTCATGCCTGTCTCCCACAGGTCTCCTGTTTTTTCGAAAAGTTTCATGCTTTTATAAAAGTATTCATTGCTTTCAGAAAACTTTCCCTGCCACTGTTTCAGGAAGCCGATCCACTGGAGTGACTGGGCGATACCCCATCTGTCCCCGAGTTCCTCCCTAATTTCAAGTCCGGCCCGGTGATAGATTTCAGCCCTGTTGAAAAGCGGTATGGACATGCACAGGCTCGCGTAGGCGCCGTAACACATGCCCAGTTCCCTGGAGTGTCCGATTCGGCTTTCGGCAAGATTGGTCATGCGCAGGATCATTCTGGTGAATTTCAGCGTGTCGCTCAGCATGTACATCCAGGAAATGCGCTCGTAAAACCATATTATTTCTATGAATCTTTCCCGGTCTTGGTGGTTTTTCCCGGCAGGAGTTTTTCGCCTGAATATGCTTCTGATGAGATGTACGGCTGTTTCACGAATGATACTGATAATTACCGCCGCCTTTCCCGTGGGAAGCGATTCCTTCAACAGGGACAGGCCCTTTTTCCCGTTTTTTTCACACTCCGGCCAGTCTCCCTTTTTAAAACACGCAGAAGTGATATTTCTGTATAAAAGGGCCTGTTCGTTTTTTTCTTTTTTATGTTCAAGTAGAATCGTGAAGACCTCAATAGCCAGGTCATTGTAACCGGCTATAAGGGAAGTTCTCCCTATGCCTTCAAGGCAGAGAATCCATTCACGGTAACGGGTGCTGTACAACTCATCCGTGTTTTCTTCAATAATACCGCGCGCTGTCCTGTAATAATAAAGGGCCTGCTCATGAGCATGATTTTCAAAGGCCCTGTCCCCTGCGAGAATGGCGTATTTAATTGACTTCTCCCAGTCATTACACTTGATGAAATGAAAGGCCAGGTCAAATACCGGCAGGTCCTTGTCGCGCTGATTTTTAAAACATTTTTCCAGGGCAAGGGAAATGGCCCGGTGCATTACCGGCGCCAGCTTCACATCGGCCTGGTTGATAAAAGCTTCCTGGACCTTGTCATGGGTGAAAAAACAGGACGGCTCGCCATGGATTCCCTTTGTAATGAATTGTCTGAAAAGGCCCATCTCAATTATGCCCCGTATTTCATCAGTGCCCGGAAAGTCACCGGTCCTGTCATGAATGCCGTGGATCGTTTCCAGGATTACATGCAACAGTTCGGTATTTATTGTTTTTTTGTGAAGAGCAAGCAGGGTAAACAGGTTTCGTTCCTTTTTATCAAGAGCGGATATCCGTTTGAGCACAATTTCTAAAATAGAGGAAGGGATCGTTACGGTATTCATTTTTTCCCTGTCAAAGATGACCCTGCCGTTAAGATGGCCTACTATACCTTCCAGAAGCAGCTGCCTGAACAATTCAATGGAGAAAAAAGGATTGCCTCCGCTCTTCAGGTGTATCACTGAAGAGATATCATGAAGAGATGATGTTTCACCGCTGATGAGTGATGAGACCAGCTCCGCCGTCTCTTCCTCGTCAAGGGGCGGGCAGGTTATGTCTTCGTATACACATCGGTGTCTGGTGAATTCCGCGCGCATGGCCTTCATTGCCCGGTCATTGGCCGATTCATCACGGTATGTTCCGATAACAAGCGCAGGGGCAGTGCCAAGCTCTGTTATTATTTTCTGTAAAAGTCCGATGGAGTCTTTATCTCCCCAGTGGAGGTCTTCAATTATCAGAATGAGCCCGCCTTCAATAATTGCCAGATGCCTGAAGAAATTTGCGGCTGTGTTCAGGAACCGGTCTCTCTGTCTTTCTCCCGGCAGCGAGACCGGTTCAGGCAGGTCTCCGAATATTTTTCTGATTTCCGGACACAGGGGAAAGAGGAGACTGGCCAGTTCGCCGATTTCCTGTCTGAGATATTCTGAGATCATGGCTCTCTTTTCGGAAGCGCAGGCGCTGAATTTGTTAATATAGCTGTTGATGCAGCACAGAAAAGGGCTGAAGGGAGGTGATGACATCTCATTGCCGCAGTAACCCGAAAGGTTCAGGATGCCCTTCTGCGCCGCATAAGTTTCAACCTGCTGAAGAAGAGTGGTTTTTCCGGAACCGGCTTCACCATGAATAAAGGCCGCCCTGCCTTTGTCCGGGATGACCTGGTCAACGAGCCCCCTGAGGAACCTCAGTTCCTTTTCTCTGCCCAGAAAAGGGATGTTGTCCGGTCCGGGTTGAATCATGACGCCGGCGTTTAATTCAGCTGAAAGATGGCCTGATTCATCCAGTGACTCCATGAGCTGGCTGATGTTCTGGAACCGTTCATCCGGGTCTTTATTGATGAGGGTAAAGACAATTGTTTCAAACTCCCGGGGGACCGGTTTGTTTAATCCTGAAAGAGGTTCGGGTATTTGTGCCGCGTGCATATGCGCCAGAGAACTCACCCGCTCAGACCTGAATGGGGGGGTGCCGGTCAAAAGATGGTACATCAGAACGCCCAGTGAATAGAGGTCGCTCCGGTGGTCCATTTCCCTGTCGATTATGCCGAACTGCTCGGGTGAATAATAGGGAAGGGCGCTGTGCGGCCCGCTGTCTGCCGGCCTGTCCCAGTGAATGATCGGCTCCTGGTTCATCATCCCCAGCAGGATTATCTTCCCGGGCTCCGATTGGTTTCCCCTTCCCTGAATCATGATATTGCCCGGGCAGAGGTTGCCGTGAATTATTCCCTGAAGATGCAGATAGTTGAGGGCCTGCAGCAGCAGGGTTAATATTTCTGAAGACCGGTTCACGTCAGGCACGCCCGCTTCAAGGATTTTATCCAGCGTTTCTCCTTCAAGGTAGTCCATTACCAAGTACGGAAGCGGTGAGCCGCTGTCTGTCAGCGCTATGCCGTAATCATGCACCCGGGGCAGTGAAGGGTGATTCAGTGAAGCCGCGGTCGATGCGGCGGCCTTAAAACGGGACGCCCCTTCCGGTGAGAAAAGATGAGAATTTTCATTGGGAATTTTTATTACCAGCGCATCCGCTCCCGGTGAAGGACCAGTGGCCCGGTACAGAACTGAAGATTCGGTTTCAGCTATTTTACCGGTAATACGGTATTTTTCGTTGAGCGCTTCGCAGGGGCCGCTCATTGATCACCGGTTTTTAACATCTGCAGCGTTTTTTTCAGGGGGCCCAGATAGCTCCTGCCGACGGGAAGAGGGGTCTCGTCATGGTCATTCAGGACTACAATGTACTGGTTGCTCTTGATGTTCTTGAGTTCAGAGATCACTTCTTTTTTTACCATATGGTTTCTGTGAATGCGGATGAAATGCGTCATGTCAATTTTTGACGCGATGTCATTCAGGCTGCACAGGGTCTGGTAGTCCTTTTGGGCGGTGCTTATGATTGTTATTCTGGAAAAGCTGGAAATGTATAAGATTTGATTAAGGGGGATGACGTGATAAACGTCCTTTTCCCTGAATGATATACTGGACGATGGCTGAATACCCCTGGAGAAGTCCCTGTATTCAATGGCCCTGAGCGCCCGCTCCAGAGCCGCGTTAAATCGTTCCCGGTTAAAGGGCTTGACCAGAAAATCAACCGCGTTCAGTTCAAAGGCCTTGACCGCGTATTCTGAAAAGCCGGTGGTAAAGATGACATGAGGGTGCTGTTCAATGTTTTGGAGCACTGAGATGCCAGACATCACGGGGATGTCAATGTCCATGAAGGCTATATCGAACTTTTTATTGCGCAGCAGGTCAAGCGCTTCGGCTCCGTTTCGCGCAATAGATATATCAGAGAATATATTCCATTGTGCAAGCAGGCCGGAAAGATAATCGATCGCGTGTTCTTCATCTTCCACGATGAGAACGGAATATGTCGGCCGGTCTGTCATTTACGGTACGAGGATTTTCGTGATAACGTGTGAAATTAACGCACATTTTATTCTTTGAATACTTTTATGATATAAATGGAAGTATGAGTCAAGGAAAAATAGTGTATTTATGCATTTCGTGTGCCAATTTATGCATTTCGTGACGCCGGATGTTGACAAATGCGGATTTTTTTATGATTATGGAATATTTATATACTTTAAAAAGGAGATCGTAATGCTTAAAAATCTTAAGATCGTATCCCTGTGCGCGGCGCTTCTCGCGTTCGGCCTGACCTGCCGCACAGCCAGCGTCAGGACCGTTGACGCGGACAAAATTGACCCTCTGCTCGGCCAGGGCATTGAACTGGCCCAACAGGGGAACTTCTCCGAGGCCAATACTGAGTTTTTCAATTACTCAAAAAAGAATCCGGATGACGTGAACGGATTGATCTTGATGGCACAGTGCCAGGAATCTCTGCATAAATATGATCTGGCCATTGCGTACTATGCGAGAGCGGCAAAGATAGACCGTACCGACAAGCGCATTGAAGAAGGCGTTTCCCGGGCAATGCTGCTGAAATACAATAATGAAGTCGCCAAAGCCCCGGCAGCAGGAAGCGGCGATCTCGGAACAATAAAGAAAACATATGCTTCATTCATGAGTGACCTGGAAAGGAAACAATGGAAGTCCCTGGCGGCGAGCATCGATTTCCCTGACGCGTTAAAAGGCATGGGGCAGGTTCCCGGTTCGGATGCTGAATACATGGAAAGCGTGGCCCGGTACCTGGGCGTTCTTTCATCCACAACGATGAAGTACTATCTGAAAAACATGAATATACAGAAAATAGTGAAGAAGAACAGCACCGCCAGGATTTACCTCGCCAGTGATGACAGCAGCCGCAAGGACAGCTTTTTCATGAAAAAGGACGGCGGCAGGTGGAAGGTCGCCCTGTTCCTCACCTCAATGGCCCCGGGAGGTGTGAATAATGAAAACTAGAAATATAGTAACATCGCTTATTGTTGCCGGCATAATGGCTATGTCATCGCCGCTCCTCTTCGGTGATGAATTTGAAGACACTTTCCTTACTGACAGCGGAATGAAAAAAATAGGATGGGGGGTGTTTCAATCTCTCAGCGTGGCAAAACATGTTACCTATATTACTGAAAAGTTTAACGCGATCAGTGACTTTGTGTCAAAAAAGGTAGATTCAATGAGCGGGGAAGACAGGGATGCCATTAATGAAGAAGGGAAGGCCGCTGATGATAATGCGGGTTTTTTTTCCACACAGGTCACAGGCAAAGAAAAGGATGGGTCTTCTTCTGAAAATGACGACCTTGCCGTATATGAGGAGATCTTCGGCAAGAGCAACACGAAGAAGCTTCTGGCCGAGAAGAAGCAGGATGACCGGAAGCATGATACTATCGTTATGAAAGATCCCCTGGAGCAGAACTATGCTGCTGTATCAAAGAATCTTATAGGGGACTGGTGGATCGGAGCAAAATCGCAGAAGCCGAAAGATTATCTGGGAAGTTCTGAAAAAACCGGTACATTAATACTTATTGATTTAACAAAATTAACATTTTATAAGGGGGATGAAACTATTAAAGGGAATTTTCTTTACTTTAAAAGAATCTGTATTAAAACTCATTCCACAACATCTTCATCAGATAATCCATCCCAGTTGTTATCAGAAGAAATTTCTGAAAAAGGATGCTTCATACCTGTCATTACCGGGGATACAATATCGTGCTCCGTGGATACAGACATGAAAGGCTGGCAGTTGGATGCAGTGAACATGACGACAAATACGTTCAACGAGAAATATACTCATGTTTTTGTTTTCCAACTGAAAGGAGGTAAGCTTCTTTTACAAAAGTATGATATTTTTTCTAATGGCATTGACCTTAAAAAGAATGATGAAGAACAGAGAATTAAGAATAACGTTGATGAGTCTTTTGCAAAATTCAAGGATTCAAAATCCAATGTGAATGTTTGTTATAAGTCACATTACCTTCGTGAAGAAAACGGATATGATAGAACCAACATGTATATTTGTGAAGAAGATTTTAAAGACAGTAACGGCCAGTGGATGATGGACCCGAAGCATATTCCAGAGTATGTTACCACTGCGGAAAAAAAATACTTTCCCCTGCTTAAAATTGTTTCAAGCGATGAATGCCAGTGTAATGCTAATCAGTGGGACCCGGGTTATCTAAAGCAGCATGAAGAACTGGCTCGAAAGCAAGAGGAACATCAGCAGCGAATGCGAGAAATTGAGCGTGAAAGCAACGAAATGCTTTTTAACGCAGGGATGAACATGCTCAACCAGGCCGCGGGGATCGCGTCAGGAAGCAGTAGAAATTATGGCAGCCCAGGATCAAGCGGCAGCAGCAGTTCCTCAAAATCGAATTCCTGCTGGTGCTTTGAGCATTCAAGCATCCCCGGCGGCAGGGCCTGTTATCCCACAGAATCTGACGCGCGCAGTGATTACAACCGGTTTAAGAATTCCTATGCCGACAATCCTCCCCGATGGCTGGGAAAAAGGACCGGCAATGACTGCTTTAAGTGAGCACAAAACAGCAGGACTAAAACCCTGCTGTTTTTCATTCATTCCTGATCGTGTTCCCGGTTTCAGAACCGAGAATTGTGCGGAACTGCCGCACTAGCGGCCCGTTGCAGGAGCGGAGAGTGACATCTCCCGCGCGAGGAAATCGCACCGCTGGTGCAGAGGCTCACCTCCCGAGGATGGGACCCACTGGAAATGCACTTCTCTCTTCTTCATGATTTCGGATATATATTCCCAGAGGTCCCTGTTCTTTACAGGCCGGTTTTGCGCGGTTAAGAACCCGTTTCGCTCCCAGTTGGGAAGCCATACTTCGGCGCCCCGTATCACGTACCTGCTGTCAGTGTGCACGACCGCGGGGCCGTCCGCCTCGAGTGAACCAAGGGCCTTTACCACGGCAAGGAGCTCGGCCCTGTTGCTCGAGCTGCACGGCTCATGTCCCGTTATCTCAACAAGGTCCCCTGGTGGATACTGTATCACGCCTGCCCATCCGCCGCTGCCTGACTCCGAAAGGCTCCCGTCCGTGAAGATATGTATGGCGTTCCGGGGCAGGGGCCGCTTTTCCGGTTTTTCAGCGAAAACAAAGGGAATGTCAATATCACACAGGCGCGCGGTGTTCACGCTGATGGAGATTATTTTTTTGAGCAGGTGTTCGTTCTCTTGCAGCACAGGCGTGAAAAAAGCCTCGGGCTTCTCATAGTCGATCATGGAATCGCGGTCATGGTATACCAGGCGCTGGCCCGGGTCCCTGCCTGAGCGGGCGTCCCGCAGGGAAACAGTGCAGGCAATGCCGTCAGGCACGCGCGTTACCTGCCCGAGGCGAAAGAGATGCGTGTCATGTGCCTTCTTCATGCGACATCCCCCCCGCGCTCTTATCCCCGGGGCCTGCTCATCGCTGGTGGCTGATGAGCCATTCCCTGACAAAGTATTCCTCAATGAGCCCTTCTTTTACGTACGGGTCATTCTTGCACAAGCTTTCCGCGGTGTCCAGGTCGTCAGCGGGAAAGAGTACCAGCCCGCCGCTTCTGTCCCTGAACGGCCCGTCTGAAAACGATTCAGGCGCCAGTTTCTCCCAGTAGGCGATATGTGCCGGAATGGCGGTCCTTAATTTTTGCGGGTCAAAGTTCATGAAATACCAGAACGCGAATATCTGTTTCATGGTTACTCCCTGTATTTTTTATTTCCCGGCTTCACGCGGCCTCACATGCAAAAGAGGTGACGGCCGTGATGCGCGGGTGCGATCAATTTATATCCTGTCTATTTCGGCGATCCTGGTAAAGGCGTAGGTGCCCTGCTTCTGGACAGAGCTGTTGTACATCTGGATGACCAGTGACTCCCGCGAGATGTTCAGCACTTCAAATGAAAACGCGAGCCGGGTCTCGGGAGAGTACACGCGGTAGAACACTTCCCCTTTCAGAATGAATTCGGCCCGGTTCGCCCCGGTCTGGAGGATGAGCCTGCCTCCGGGCCTGACGGTCATGATGAGCGCGTTTTCCAGCGTGGAGCACGAGCCGTTCATCGTGCAGTTCCTTCCGTATTCCTTCCAGGTGCCGGCGAGTTCCGGCGTGGAAAAAAACGTCATCCCCCCCTTGCACGACCACGCGTTCAGCGAGAGGATGAACAGCAGCAGGAATGTTTTAGTGCACGATGACATGGTAAATCACGTACACCCAGCTCAAGAGCCCGTGAAAAATGGCCCACGGAACCGAGTGGTTCGCGGAGTAGCTGATGGCGATGGCCAGGGCCGTGCCGAACGTAATTCCTGTTGTCACGAATTCAGTGCGCATAGAGCCTCCCGGTTAAAAATTAAAATTTCCTTTCCTGTCAGCGATCCAGCGGGTGGTCCGTACGGGAATCGTTTCGCCGGTTTCGCTGCGGACAATGGTGTTCCCCTTTACGGTAAACCGCCAGTCAAGGGGCGCGTACGACAGAAACGCCCGTGACGTATCGGCCTTGTCAGGGGGGATGTTTATGGGAAGCCCCATCGAACTCTGCACCTTGTGGAGCTCCCGTACTTTTTTCGTCAATTCTCTCATGGACGCCGCAAGATACACGCATTCGGTCACGGGGTCAACCCGGGATTCGCGGTACCGGATGTGGACCGCGTGAAGCCCCCTGTTGTTTTTCAGTAAATCCCTGAAGTGCCCTGTCCTGAACTGTTTCAGCATGGGGCTGTAAAAAATGTCCGTGATGCTCATTGCCCGGTCCTCTTTAATGGTGATAGGATAGTCGTATGTGCAAAACCGTAACACAGGGGTTTCTGTGATCAAACTTTTTTTGTCACAGCAGTTTTTTTAATTTATTTGCCCGTTTGTTATCCGGGTCCAGTTTGAATATTCTGTCGAGTATTTTATCGGCCTCGATAAAATTTTTCATCGCCAGTAAAACCCGAGCGAAGTGGAGCAGGTAGGTGACGTTTTCCGGCTCGCGAAGCATCAGGCGTTCGGCGGATTCTGCGGCTTTCTTCATCATCCGGTTTTTCCATAAGATATAGGAAAGAAGATACAGGGCACCGGTGTCTTCGGGATTGAGCTCATGGTATGACTCAAGGCCGGGAAGGGCGGCCTCATACTGTTTCGTATTGACCAGGAGTGAATTTTTCTTTTTCAGTAACCTGCTGCTGCTTTTATATTTTTCGAGTGCTTCACCGCAGCGATCAATCGCTTTTTCGGTATTTCCCGACGATTCATGTTCCCGGATCGATATCAGGCACGCGGTAATTTCTTCAGAATAAAGATCGTCATCCCCGGAGGGAGAATTGACATAGGCAATGGAGAGAAGTGACAGGTCATCGGTCAGTTCCCCCATGGAGAGGATCAACTGGTGTATTTTGTCGATGTCTCCGTTTGATTCTTCAACCAGTGACAGGAAAAATTTTTCGTCCTCATTGAGACTGCTGTTTCCCTGCCCGTCCATGATCAGGAAATCATCTCTTCCGTCAGAACCGATGATAATGATATCGTCTTTGCTCATCTTGAATGTTTTGACTTTGAATAACGGCGAGTATTCAAGGTCGACCCCGAGTTTCCGGATGAGAAGCTGTTCCTCGAGAAATGCTGACGCGCCATCGCGGTAAATGACTGACCAGGGGTGTTCCGCGTTAATGTAATAGACCATGCCTTTGTTTTCATCAATGACCCCCAAAACCAGGGAGACCATCATGGTGCCGTTAAACCCCTCAAAGACGCGCTGCAGTTCATAATAGGTGTTTCTGATGAACTGTTCGGGCGGCTGGTTCTGCTCAAAAGACGAGAACTTGATCCTGTTGATGATTGACTGGATCACCGCGCCCAGGACCAGCGCGCCGCCCGCGCCCTGGATTGATTTTCCCATCGCGTCGGCGTTGAGAAAGATGATATACGGAAGGCCCCTGAGGTTGATGTTCTGCGTATAGCAGAGGTCGCCGCCGATTTCTTTGATCCATTTTCTGAAGGAGAACCTTTTTTTCTGAACGGTCAGGGTCTTGATTTCGAATGAATCGCTTTTCGCGAAATTGCCGTTGAGCTGGTCGAGCAGCAGGCTGGTAAGGAAGTAATCCCCGTCCTGTGATTTTTTCATCTCCTGGACCTTGGAGAGCATGTCGCTCAATTTGAACTGTGTCTGCTTGAGGTCGGTTATATCTTCGCCCATGCACTGGAATTCGATTATTCGCTCCTGGTGGTCAAAGATGGCATGGAAGGTCCATATCTGCCAGCGGTCGCCGCGGGACGTCTGGGTAAACAGCTCATAATGCCCGTGGCTGTTTTCACGGGTCAGCGAGTTGATGATCTGGTTGATCCGTTCCCTTTCGTCCTGGGGAATGAAGTCAAGAAACGATTCACCCAGTATCTCAAAACGCTGCACGCTGAAATACCGGCAAAAGCCGTCGTTGACGAAATTGATGATCCGGTCTTCGACAAAAAAACGGATTATGAGGATATCTGAATTTTCTATAAGCCCCCGGTACCGTTCCTCGCTCATCTCAAGGGCGATGCGCGCCCGTTTTTTCTCCTGGTCCTGGGTGAACTGCTGCACGGCGTCAAAGATGGACCTGGTGATAATGTCTGAGAAGTCCGGCCGTGACAGGATCGTTTTTGACAGATAATCGTAGGCTCCGGCTTTGATTGATTTAACCGCAAGCATTTCATCCCCGTGGCTGGTAAGCATGATCGCCGGCACCGGCATGCCGGTTTCCGCGAGCTTTACAAGAAGGTCAAGGCCGTTCATGTCACCGAGAAGATAATCCACGATTATGCAGTCATATGAATTTTCCGAGATCATGGCAAGCCCTTCGGCGGCGCTTTCCGCTTCTTCGAAGCTGAAAGCCTGGTTGCTTTTTGACAGTATCCTGTTGATGGTGCTCCTGGTGGTATTGTCATCATCGATGATAAGGATTTTTATTTTATTGATAAGAGGTTTTTCACGCATATGCCGGTACGTTAGATGTATTACTAGTGATACATCTTTATATCACGAAAATGGCTCTTTTAACAAGTATTTTTCTTGCATGAAGAAGATATTGGGGGAGTATACTATAATATTGAATAAAATCATTGACGTGATCCCGATGCTTCGTCAAATTCGTTAGATGTGCATCGCTATAGAGTCCAGGTGGCGCATGATGCGGTTCAGGTGTTGATATCCATAGAAGTACAGGATGGGAAGTATGGGACAGGGCGACAATGAGGGGACAAAAAACGTCGACAAGAAAACGGTAATCAGGCTTCATCTCTGGTTTGAAACACTGGATGGCGTGGTTTTCGGCATGGGAAGGGCCCAGTTGCTTGATCACATAGAGGAATGCGGATCGTTAAAAAAGGCTGCCGAGAAAATGGAGATGTCATACCGGGCTGCCTGGGGCAAGATCAAGAAAACCGAGGATATCCTGGGTTTTAAACTGATAAAGAAAATAAGCAATAAGGAAGGATACAACCTGACCGAAGAGGGGAAAAAATTTAAAGATACATTTTTACTGTGGCTTGACGATGTCGAATCATTTGCCCTTAAAAGGGCGCAGGAGTTATTTCCCTGGCAATGCGATAATTACGATGGCGTTGCCCGGGGAAAAGATGATTTTTAAGCATCACAGGCGGTTACATACAACATGAAAGCCATCTCCCTTCCCATTTTTGTGATCAGTGGTATCACTGCTTATGTATCGGTTTCCTTTTTGTTCCTGTACCGTTATCTGCGTGAGCGGGAACATCTTTTTTTCTCGATTGCCGCATTAACCGCCACTTTTTATAATATATGCTGCATCCTGTTATATAATTCCAGCAGTATTACTCAGAGTATTACCTTTCTGTATCTTCAAAAAATTTCACTCAGTTTTCTCGCAGTTTCCATGTTATGGTTTTTTGTCGGTTTAACCGGCCAGCGGAACAAGCTCATACGTAATTTTTACACCCTTTTTTTTGCATTGTTTTGCGTATCTCTTTTTTTTATCCCCGGGGATCTGATCTATGAACTGACCATGCCGCTGACCCATACGGTTATGTTTTTCGGATACCGAACGCATTTTTACGAGCCGCGGTCCGGTGCCATCGGCTACCTGCACAGTGTCATATCCATATCGGCAATAATCTATCTCATCTATATTGTTATGGTTAACTCACGGCGAAAGAACGAAAATTTCGGCTATCCGATCAGGAACTGGAAGGCGATGATAGTTGTTTTAATAATATTTTTCGCGACCGCATGTAACGATATTCTGGTTTCAATGAAGATAATACATACGCCCTATTTTTTGGAGTATGGCTTTCTTGGCCTTGCTATTTACATGTCATTATCGATCGCATCGAATCATTCGCTTACCCGCTTGAGGCTGAACAAGAGCATCAGTGACCAGAGGCTGGCTTACGATAAACTTGAACGAAGTGAATTGCGCCTGAAGAGTATCATTGAACATGCGAATGAGCTTATCTTCACCCTGTCAACCGGTTATAACATCACCTTTCTTTCTCCCGCGTGGGAACGCATGCTTGGATATTCGATAGATGGATCACTGGGGAAATCGTGGTTTCATTATATTGCCGAAAACGATGTTCCGCTTTTCATGGATGCTTTTGAAAAAAGGTCGCCTGAAATTGTGATCGAGTACCGAATTCTGCATAAAAACGGCATGTGGATATGGCACCGGGCAACCTGTGTCCCGGTTTTCAATGAAAAAAAACAGATCCTTTATTACGTCGGCCTTTCGCAGGACATCATGGAAAACATGCAGGCGGTCGAGGCGCTGCGGTACAGCGAGGAGCGGCTGCACAGTATCATTGATAACGCGAACGATGTCATATTCACGCTTTCTTCTTCGGGAATCATAACCTTTGTGTCACCGGCATGGGAGCGCTCGCTGGGCTACCCGTCTCCCCGCGTTATCGGGAAAAGCCTGGGTTCGTTTATTCACGAGGATGATGCTGAATTATTTTCCGGCTATTTAGTTGAAACACGTGAAGGAAACACCGAGAACAAGTCAGTTGAGTGCCGGGTCAGACATCTGGACAGCGCCTGGCGGTGGCATCGCCTGAACGCGGCAATAGTCCGCGACTCAAATAATGTACTGCTGTATTATGTGTGTATCAGCCAGGATGTTACCGGGCAGCGGGAGGCGGCGCAGAAGCTCCTGGACAGTGAACGGCGTCTTGAAATGGCGCTCATCGGCGCTAAACAGGGTCTATGGGACTGGAAGTTCGGGTCCGGAGAGGTCCTTTTTCACCAGTCATTTGAAAATATAATTGGATATAAACCTGAAGATATCGAGATGAATTATTCCGCTCTTATAGATTTTATTCATCCGGACGATCTGGGCCCGGGGCTGTGGGCCATTAAAAGCCATATGAACGGCGAAACCCCGAATTTTGAAGCTGAATACCGGGTGCGGACGATTAATGACGAGCAAAAGTGGGTGCAGGTAAGAGGTCAAATATTCGACCGTGACAGCGAAGGGAACCCGCTCCGCGCGGTGGGAACCTATATGGATATCACGAAAAAGAAGCTTGCTGAGGAAGAGCTGAAAAGGTCGCTCCTTGAAAAAGAGATCCTGATCAAGGAAATACACCACCGGGTAAAAAATAATTTTCAGATTATCATAAGCCTGATGAATCTGCAGTGCACGAATATTTCCGATGAACAGGTATTAAGGATTTTCAATGATTTTCAGCACCGGATACGGTCAATGGCGCTGGTACATGAAAAAATGTATCATAGCTCGGAACTCTCAAAAATCGATTTTTCGGATTATGCCCGATCCATTGTTAATGAAATTATCGGCGTGAATATCAAGGAGAGCAGTGATATCGCGGTCAACATGGATTTTGAACATGTTCATCTTGACATTGAGACAGCCATCCCCTGCGGCCTTATTCTCAATGAACTGGTTACCAATATTTTCAAGTATGCGTTCCCTCCCCATTTTTCAGGGGATCCCGAGATTAACCTGAGAATCAAATCCGGGCAGGGAGATACCGTGGATCTTTTTATCGCCGACAATGGAGTGGGGCTTCCTGATGAAATCGATTTCAGGAATACCGATACTCTGGGACTGCAGCTGATTATTATTCTTGCCGAAAATCAGCTTAAAGGGACCGTTGAGGTGATCAGAAACCGGGGTACCGGATTTCATATTGTTTTTCCCGTGAACCGGTAACCGGTAACCGGTATCCCTGAGGTGCCGGCTGCTTTTCCCGGATATTTCTTTGCTGCAAACGGCAGTATAATAGTTGACTTTCGCTAACATTAATGTATGAATTAATTCTGATGCCATTTTCAGGAGAAAACTTTATGAAATGTCCCCGATGTAACAATGATCTTACCCAGGAACTCTTTGAAGGACACAAGATCGAATCATGTAAAAAATGCGGCGGGATCTGGCTTCATAAACATCAGCTCAATGAGCTGATCAGCGAGAGCCACAGCGATGTGGAAAAGTGCTCGATCGATAATCATGAACATAAAGACAAGTATCCTGCGATCAGATGCATTGCCTGCGAAGGCCAGATCATGAAAAAAATTAATTTCCTGGAGTATTCCGACATTATTATGGATTACTGCCCCCGGTGCGGTTCTTTCTGGATCGACAGGGAAGAGATAAAACTGATGCATGAGTATATAAAGAAAGTCGAAGAGGGCAGCCATGATGTCAAGGACCGTTCCGCCTACTCAATTCTGGCGAAGATCAGCCAGATCGCGTATAGAATATATCACTGATCTGCAGACTCGGTTTCCGATATTTCCTCGACAAGGGCCGAGAAAAGGGTTATGACATCAGAAGTCGCTTTTCTCAGCATCATGCTTATCTGACTGGCAATAACGCGGGTAACGACCAGGCCGATATCGGGGTTCTCGTTTCCAAAGGCGATGAAAGCGTCCCTTTTCATCACCAGACAGCGGCAGTCGCTCTGGGCGATTACCGTTGCGGACCTTCGGTCATTGTCGATCAGGGCGAGTTCACCCACGTGAATGCTTTTTTTGTCCGCGTCCAGAGTCGTAACCGTGTATTTTTCGTTTTGCAGGGTTTTTTTAAGTATATCAATGGTCCCGTTCAGGAAGATGAAAAGCTCATCCCCGAATTCGCCCTCTTCAATAATTACCTGGCCTTTTTTAAATGTTTTCAGCTTGCAGAGTTTTGCTATCTTGCCGATGACCTTGTCATTCCGCGCGAATACCCGGAATATTTCCACTTCCTTGAGCTTGTTTATGATTTCCTGGTTGTGTTGTGAAACATTGTCGGCCATAACAGTATCCTTCTATGCGTGACTTCGGGCGGATTGTCCTTCAATGATGATCGCCCTGCTGAATTTTTTTATGGCGTAATCCGGCTGCGGATTAATGACCGGCAGGTTCGCCATAAGCCCCTTTACCGTTTTAAGATTGTCCACCAGTGTTGATATGTCCGGGGTCTTCTGCGCTTCCTGAATGGCCTCTTTCTTTCTCATGAAAAAATTTCCGGTGTTCTCGAGCAGGCCTATCAGGATCGACCGGTCTTTCGCAAGATAATATTCAGCGAGGTCGCTGAACTGTTTTCCAATGAAATCTCTGGGGACCTCATAGGTATTGATCGATACTCCTGCCTGAACATTGAGCAGTTCGCTGATAACATGGGAAATTCCGCTCCCGGCTGAAGCGTTGGCGATCAGCGACCGGTTATACTGGCTTGAGAGGATGATCTCATCGCAGTTCGAGAAGCGCAGGTACCGTTCGAATTTGGCGTCAAGCAGTTCGGCCGCGGTGTAGACTCTCTTCGAAATGGATTTTATCGTGATAATGGTCATTACGGTGCGCGAATCCACCTCCTGTACCGAGCCTTTTACCAGAATGTCAGCGAGGATCAGGACCCGCGAAGCTTCCCTGAGGTTGGCGCGTTTCAACACCCGCTCATCGATATAGTCGCCGTTGATATAATTGATGCGTGAGAATTTCTGGTCAGCTTTGAGGTTCTCTATTTCCTGCTGGTCCGCGGTGGTTATCAGCACAATTTCCGAAGGAAGAAAGGACCGGTTTTTGTCCATGATACCGGCAAGCACTTCCCCCATTTCCCGCTTCCATCCGCATATGATAAAATGGTTTTTCAGTTTCAGTTCTTTCAAACCGCGGCCCTCCTTCAACTGTTTTTCAACAAGCAGGGAAGCGATATTACCGGTGATGACCCCGACCAGGGAAACGCCAAAAAACATCAGCAGAATTCCCGCTATTCTCCCGGCTGTTGATTTTGGATAGTAGTCTCCATACCCGACTGTTGTTGATGTCACGAATGCCCACCATACCGAGTCCTGCCATGTCCTGATGTTGCTTGAATGTGCGGAATCCTCGATTCTTTCACCGTTTTCGTAGGTATAGACAATATAGTTTTTCTCAACGATATAGACTGCGGCAGAAAAGGCGACAAGGACAACAAGTGATGTGACCATCAATTTAAAGAGTGTGCTTTTAACGATTTTATGGAGATACTCTTTAAGGATTTTGCTTTCGCGTTTATTTTGAATGTGTTCTTTCAGGTTCATGGGCGCCTTGCATGGTGAAAGGCGTTTGGAATCACCTTTCAATAATAATTTTCGTATTTATTAAAGTATAAATTGAATCTTTTAATTTGTGAAACAATATTTTATGCCCGAGCGCCGTAAGATGCAGCTCGTCAAGGGTGATCTCATCCATGTTTACATTTTCGTCAAACGGGTCAATCACGTGAAAATTCGACTGTTCCTGCTCGATCTCTTTGAGCAGGGCATTGTAGGTGTCAACGTTTTGCTGGATGTGGGGGCTTTTGCTGATAAAATGGCTGTTCGCTTTTATGATCTGGAGCGCAAGTATCCGGGTGTTCATCATGGCGGCCCTGCGGGAATACAGGGAAACATGCAGTTTAAAGTTTTCCGGCGGTATTTCGGTGAGCAGGGGGTCCCTGGTTCTTCTTTTTTTAATGAACGAGATGTATTTCTGGCGCATCCGGTGATTCATCACCCTGTTCATGAGATAATATTCCATCCCGGTTTTTTTAAAAAGCCGGGGAGCGCATTCGGCCATTCCCATCTGCATGATCACCAGGTCAGGGGCATAATGCTCGAGCAGGTCCAGTCCCCCGCCTCCTTCGGTGACCAGCCTCAGGGTCGTTGATCCGCGTACCGGGCGGTCAATGATATCATAATCGCTCAGTTCTTTTTTGAGCAGATATATCCACGTGTTTTCATAGGGGACTTCTTTTCGGGGCATTGCCATCGAATCTGAGACGATCATTATTCGTTTTTTCATAATATACTGACTGTTCCCGGAGCAAATAACTAACATCCAGGTAATGTAACTGCATGGTGAAGTCTACAACAATTTCACCGCCATTGCCTCTGGATACCGATAATATTTTATCGTTATAGTGTTTAAATCTTGACAAAATGAATAGATAAATAAACATAGTAAATTATTGTAAACGTTGTTTACTATTTAACGAATTTATTATATATTCATTGCAGGTGAGTATGGACCCGAGACAGAAAGAGATCATAAACACTTTTTTTTATCCGCAGAGCATGGTGGTCATTGGTGTTTCCCTGACAAAACTTAACCTGGGAAAAATAATCATCCTGAACAACCTCCAGCGTAAGTTTGCCGGAAGGCTTTACGGGATCAGCACTGAAAACGGTACTGTTGAAGGCGTGCCGGTATTTTCCTCAATTGCCGATATCCCGGAAATCCCCGATGTCGCAATCATTATTACTCCGGCGAACACGGTCCCCGCGTTTATGGAAGACTGCGGGAAAAAGGGGATCAAGCAGGTTGTCATTGAAACCGGCGGTTTTTCTGAATACTCGAATGAAAAAAATTCACTTGAGAGCGAGGTCCTTGAAATCGCGAGCAGGTACGGGATCAGGATCGTCGGCCCGAACTGCGTGGGCGTGGGAACAGCGGAAACAGGAATGATGAACGCGTTCGGGCTTTTCGTGCGCGAAGAAAAGGAATCGAATGTGTCAGTCATCTCCCAGAGCGGGGGCATTGGCAACACCTTCATCCGCATCCTGAATGACAATCACCTTTACTGGCAGAAATTCGCCAGCGTGGGCAACAAGCTTGACCTTGATGAAGTCGATTTCCTCGAGTTTTTTCTCGATGATCCCAAGACCGAAATGGTGATGTGTTATCTTGAAGGGTTCAAGCGCGGCCGAAGTTTTTATCACTGCGCCCTGAATTCAAACAAGCCCATAATCGTGCTCAAATCGAACAGGACCGAGGCCAGTTCCCGCATCGCGCAATCCCATACCACAGCCCTTTCGACCGGCGATGATGTGGTTGAAGCGATGTTCAGGCAGACAGCGGTAATCAGGGTCGAAGGCGAGGAAGACCTGCGCACCGCGGCCAAGGCCTTTAAGCTTCCCGTGGTCAGGGGAAACAGGGTCGCGGTCCTGTCACGTTCGGGAGGACACGCGGTCATCACCGCGGACGCATGTTCGAAGTATGACCTGGATATGATCCCGTTCCCTCCTGATTTTATCGAAAAGTTGAAAAGTATCTATACCACCAGGGTCATCAATCACCAGAACCCGCTTGACCTGGGGGAAATATTCGATTACACCATATTTATTAAAATACTGGATGAAGCGTTGCAGCTTGATGGTGTTGACGGTATTATTTTCAACCACCTGTATCAGCCGTCTTATGAAGCGGCTTCATCGCGGACGTTCCTGAACGCGGTCGGAGAGCTGGTGAAAAAATACGGAAAACCCGTGTACATTTCCCTGACCTCGAACGCTGAAGAGATACTCGACATTACCAAAAATCATCCATACCCGACATTCACGTCGCCCTTGCAGGCGGTCCAGGCGTACAGCCTTTCGCTGAACTACATGCGCAACAGAACAGCCCGAGATACGAGGGGGGATGTTCCGGACTTCGGCCTTGACCGGGACATGATCGATTCAGTGTGGTCGGTCTGCGAAAAGGCAGAGAGAATTCCTCTTACGGATGAAGCTCTGGACATCTGCCGGTCAGCGGGCATCATTCCCGTGAAACAGGCGCGCATCACCGGCGCCGCTGACCTGGACCGTGTATCGCTTGACTATCCTCTCGCGCTGAAAGTGCTTTCGTCAAAGGCGAGCCACAAGACGGACGTGGGCGGCGTCGCCCTGGACCTGAAGAACCGGGAGGAAGTTGAATCAGCTATTGCAGCGATGGTCCGTTCCATGCAACAGCATCCTGACAAGCCGCCGGTCGACGGGTTTCTGCTCCAGGAGATGGCCGGGAAGGGCGAAGAATTCTTTATCGGCGCGAAACGGGACGCGACATTCGGGCCCGTGGTCATGGTCGGATACGGCGGGGTCTATATCGAGATACTCAATGACGTTTCCATGCGCCTTGCTCCGGTTACCGAAAAGCAGGCGGGAACCATGATTGACGAGCTTATCATGGCACCGCTCTTCAAAGGCGTGCGGGGCAGAAAGCCGCTTGACCGTGAGGCCCTGGTGAACGCCCTGTGCAGAATATCGTCCCTCATGAGCCGTGACGAGAGGATCAAGGAGCTTGATTTGAACCCTGTAATAGTGCATGAAAAAGGAAAGGGTGTCTCCGTGGTGGATGCCCGGGTCTTCTTTACCTCATAAAAAGCCTCTTTGCGGAATTATTGTTTTTTTAATAATGCTCCGTGTGAAACGTGTTTTTTCTTGACTATAAGGGCACGATGAAATTGTATTGTTCATGGTCGCTCACGCAGCGCGGGCGGCCTTTTTTTCACGGGGATTATGGAGAATAAAAAATATAAAGAAGTTATATGGTATGGCAGAGGCGGCCAGGGAGCGATAACCGCGAGCCAGTTAATTGCTGAAGCGGCCCATATTGAAGGCTATAAAGGAATCACCACAGCCCCGTCTTTCGGCGCCGAACGAAGAGGAGCGCCGGTAGCGGCCTTTCTGAGACTTTCCCAGGAGCCTATAAGGATTTTTTCGCAGATTTCCGATCCTGACGTCATTGTCGTGCTTGACCCGTCGCTGTTGCCGGTATTGAAACTGAAAGACCGCTACAACAGCAGCGCTACCGTCATTATCAATTCACGCCACAAACCTGAAGACCTTGACTTGGATACCTTTTCGCTGGTGGGAACCGCTGATGTCACTCATGTGGCGCTTGAAAACAATCTCACCATGGCGGGGATCGCCATTCTGAACACGCCGATCCTCGGCGCTTTTGTCAAGACCACCGAGCTCGTGAGCCTCGCCTCGGTAGAAAAAGCGGTAATGAAGAAATTTTCTCCGGACAAGGCCCGGATCAATATGCTCGCTGCCAAAATAATTTATGATTCAACGGTAATGCATCACCGTTCATAGAGGATATCAATGGGCACGAAAGAATGTGGACATATAACAGCTTCATCATCACCGGCGGTGGGTGAAGCGGGCCGTACCGGCGACTGGAGGGTGCAGCACCCGGAATTCAATTACTCGGTGTGCACCCCGGCCAAAAGCAACACCCCGTCATGTTTCAGGTGCTGGACATTCTGCCCTGACGCGGTCATTTCCAAAACCATACCGCCGAAGGTGAACCTCGAGTACTGCAAGGGATGCGGCATCTGTTCCGAAGTCTGCCCGACCGGGGCGATCACCATGGTCACTGAAGAAACCTGATGTCACCGGGCTGAAAGGATGATAGAAAAAAGGTAAGGATGATATGTCGTCAGCAACTTCACAGAAAAAAAATCAATCAATCCGTGAAACCAGGATCATGACCGCCAATTATGCCGCGGCGGAAGCGGTCAAGCTCTGCGACGTGCAGGTCATTTCAGCGTATCCCATAACGCCCCAGTCCCCTGTCGTGGAAAAGTTGATGGAATTCATCGAGCAGGGTGAAATTGATGTCGAGTTCGTTACGGTCGAGAGCGAGCACAGCGCCATCACGGTGTGCATTTCGGCATCCGCAGTCGGCGCGCGGGTGTTCACCGCGAGCTGCGCCAATGGCCTCGCCCTGATGCACGAACAGCTCCACTGGGCAGCCGGAAGCCGTCTTCCCATAGTGATGGCGATCCCGAACCGGGCGGTCGCCGCGCCGTGGAACATCCTCAATGACCAGCAGGACAGCATTTCTCAGCGCGACACCGGCTGGATACAGATTTACTGCAGAAACAGCCAGGAAGTGCTGGATTCAATCATACAGGCATATAAACTGGCCGAAGACGTGATGATCCCGGTCATGGTGTGCTATGACGGATACGTCCTTTCCCATACCCTGATGCCGGTCGAAGTGCCGACCGCAGAAGAGGTGAAGAGCTTTCTCCCTGACTACGTGCCCCACACCATTCTCGACCCTGACGACCCGAAAAACATCAACCCGGTCACGCTCGCAGACCCCAGGGTCAACGCTGAAGGCGTGCTGTGCCACGGGTATTTCGAGATCCGGTATCTTTTACAAGAAGCCCATATGCGCGCGATCGAATCGGTAGCGAAGATCGGCACAGAATACGGCCGCCTGTCCGGCAGGGAATACGGGATACTCGACCATTACCGCGATGAAGACGCCGACCTGCTCATGGTGTCCATGGGCAGTCTCGCCAGCGAGGCGATGGACGCGGTCGACCGGTTGAGGGACGAGGGCATGAAGGTCGGCATCATTCACGTGAGGCTCTACCGGCCGTTTCCGGCCGAGGTGGTTGCCCGGGCGGTGCAGAAAACCGGGTGCAGGGGGATTGCCGTTATAGAGAAAAACGTGAGCTACGGGTATGAGGGCGCCCTTTGTTCAGACCTGAAAGCGGCGCTTTTTGATTATGATGTTCCGGTTTTCGCCCATTCATATATCGCCGGCCTCGGGGGACGCGACGTGAAGTCATCCGAACTATACGACGCTCTCAAGAAAAGCTGCGCCTATTGTGACAGGCCCCGTGATAAACAGAGGAAAGACCAGGAATGGCTGAATTGCCGGATATGATCCCGGTAAATTTGTATACGTAATTCAGGATTAGTGCATGAGCCTTAAAACGACAACCTTAACCCTTCCGGAAGAGGAATACGCGCTTCAGGGTAACCGCGCCTGCATGGGCTGCGGTTTATCAATAGCGTACCGGCACGGCCTCAAGGCCCTGGGAAAGAAAACCATTCTCACGGTTCCCGCGAGCTGCCTTACGGTGCTACAGGGGATGTACCCGATTTCATCCATGCTGATCCCCTGCCTGAACACCGCGTTTGAAACCACGGCCGCATCGGCTTCAGGAATTAAGGCCGCGTTGCGGGCCCTGGGCAAGGATGATATCACGGTCGTAGGATGGGCCGGTGACGGCGGCACCTCGGATATCGGGATACAGGCGCTTTCCGGGGCCGCTGAAAGAAATACCGACTTCATCTATGTCTGCTACGACAACGAAGGCTACATGAATACCGGGACCCAGCGCTCGGGCAGCACGCCTCTTGGCGCGGTGACCACGACCACCCTTATGGGCAAGAGCGAGCACAAAAAGGACATGCCCCAGATCATGGCGGCCCATAACATTCCCTACATCGCGACGGTCAGCCCGTCCTACCCCCTTGAGCTGTATGACAAATTCAAGTTCGCAAAGGACATCAAAGGCACGCGCTACATCCATATCCTGATTCCCTGCCCGCCGGGATGGGGTTTCGATCCCCGGTATACGGTTCAAATGGGAGAAATGGCGGTCAAGTGCGGCATGTTTGACTTATACGAAATTATTGACGGTGTTTTTTCGTTTTACGGCCAGACCCTGCGTATCGCCAAGGGCAAAAAGAGGGAGCCGGTTGAACCCTACGTCCGCGCTCAATCGAGGTTCAAGGGCATATCGGATGAAAGGATTGAGGCCCTGCAGCAGTGGGTTGACAAGAAATGGAAGCTTTACGAAGACATGGGGTACTGTGAATAACATGACCGGCGAGATAATCGATAAGCCTTACACTGATTATAAATTTCTGGGGGTCAGGTCTTTCACTGAGCTGCTCGCTGAAGCAGGCAGGGAATACTCCCTGGTCAATGACCAGGCCCTGCATGATTTGTATTCACTGAACAATACCTTTCTTAACATAAAAGATGACACGGTGCAGCTCGGGCTTATTCAAAAAGACTCGGGTGAAGTTTATTTCCTTGAATTCGGCATCATGATCGCTCCCCAGGTCGGGGCCCGTGCTTACGTGGTGTTTATCTTCGACCATCATCCCGCCGCTGAAGAGCTGAATGAAACCGCCGCTGACATCGAATCCCTGGTGAACAGCCGTCTTAATGATTACCAGAATGACTATGCTTCTTCAGGAAGCGGCGGCCCGTCAGGCAAGAGCATTAACTGACCTGCGCCTCAGAACAACTCCTCGAAAATAGTGACCGCCTGTTTTTCTCCGAGTGTGAACGCCTTTTTAAGATCAGTTTCGGCCCGTGATTTGTCTCCCATCAGCAGATAGGTAAGGGCGCGCTGCACATAGGCTCTGCCGAACCCCGGGTCGATATTTATGGCCGCGGTGAAATCGTGTATCGCTTCTTCGTATTTTTTCCGTATAACCCGCGCGTGGCCCCGCTGAAAATACGCGTCACGGTCATGGCGTTTGAGCCGGATGATCCCGCTTAGTTCCTCTTCAGCGTCCGCCGGCCTGTTCAGTTTTATCAGGCACAGGGCATGGTACCGGCGGGCCTCGGTGAATCCCGGGTCGCGGTCCAGTGAGCGGGAGAAATTTTTTATCGCTTCCCTGAAATTTGCCTGGCCGTACAGCACTTTGCCTTTGCGGAAAAGTATCTGGGGGTTGCCCGGGTCGAGTTTGAGCGCCCGGTCAAGGTCCTGAACCGATTCAACCGCATCTCCCCGGTCCGCCCGGATCCCGCCGCGTTTGTAAAGGGCGCTGACGTCCGACTGGTTGAGGTCAAGGGCCCGGTTATAAAAATCCAGGGCAGCCTCATTGTCACCGATGACAGACCAGATTTCGCCCTTTGCCACCAGTGCCCTCAGGTTTTCCGGGTCAATCGAGAGGAGCGAATCCAGGTCTCTGAGCGCGTCGTAGTAATTTCCCGTGAGCCTGTTGCACAGGCTGCGGTAATAATAGGCGTCGGTTTTCCCCGGCGCGAGCCTGATCGCCGCGGAATAGTCCTTTATCGCCGCGCCGCAGGAGCCCTGCAGGGTTTCAATATGGGCGCGGTAATAATAGGGCCGCCAGTCATCCGGCTCAAGGGATATGATCCTGGTGAAATCGTTGATCTGGCCACGGTAATCGTTGAGCCGGGCACGGCAGGCCGCCCTGAGCTTATAGGCAATAGCGCAATCGCCTTTCATCTCGATTGCCCCGGTGAAATGTGATTCCGCGGCGCGGTAGTCCCTGTTGACATAGGCGCGGTAACCCCGGCAGCACTGGGCATAGGGCGACCCGGGTTCGAGGGCGATGATCCGGTCATGGTATTCGAGGCGGGTGGTGATGTTCTTTAATTTAAAGGACTCGATAAAGGCCCGCTCAAGCGCATGGTCCGCCGCAGACACCGAGGCAAGGCCCAGTGTGAGTGCCAGGGAACAGGCGAGCCGCTGTATTGTTGTAATGGCGGTGTTCATGATGCAACCGTTTAATGGCGGGTCGCCCCTTCCGCTGCAATGCGGGGCAGGGTGAACCGCCATCTCAGTTTTTTTAACGGCGCGCCGCCGGAGGAAAATGATTACTTTTTATTTTCCCTCATGAGCTCGATAAAGCTTTCCACGCGGGTCATGATGGGCCCTTCTGAAAACGCCCTGGGGTCGTTCATGTCGCACTGGAGAATGAGCACGGGGATGTTCTTGTCCCGCTGGATCGCGTCCTTGAGGTCGATCATGCCCGCACTTGACGGGCGGCACGACATGTTTTCGTGCAGGATGACGCCGTCGATATGGTATTCATCGATGACCTTTTCAAAGTATTCGATCCGCCGTTCCAGGTTGTAGCTGTAAGGCAGGTCCATCATTATTTTCGCCACCGCCCTGAACGCCTCATCGATGGGCAGGTCAGGGGACGGTTTCGGCGGGCTGAAGGAATACGTGTACGGCTCATAGGTGACCACTGCCCCGTACTTGGCGAGGTCGAACATGAAGCGCATCCGGTACCAGAAGGGGATCCCTTCAAACAGGAGCCTGAACTGCTCCTTTCCTTCGGGCAGGGTTCCTTTTTTTTCGGCAACGTGAAGCTGGATGTCGCCGAGTATCTTTTTGTAGAACTTCACGCCGATTTTTTTACCGGGAAGGACCACGAGCGGGAAAAAAGATGCCGAGGTCTCCGCCGCGCTGTACGGGGACGGTATGGCCTTTCTGCCTTCATAGATCTCGCGCCAGAGGTCAGTAAGCTCAGTAGAAAGCTTCAGGGTCTTCTTCATCTTCCGTTCGCTTAATTTTTTCCCGAACGTTTTCTGCATGAAATCGGCAAAATCATAAAACTGTTCCACGATGTAATCGATGTCGGCCTCGATGCGCTTTTCGCTCAGGCCGCTCACCCATTTGGGGATGTCGAACATGTAAAAGGGGACGTCAAGCTTGTGGGCCATGATCTGGAACCACTTCCAGTGGGTGTCACAGATGGTATTGGTGCAGGTTATCAGGTCCGGTTTGTCAATGCCTCCCAGCGTGGTCTTGATGCCCGTATCATACGCGCCCATGCTGGTTTTGCAGTAGGAGCACAGGTCTCGTGAATATCCCTGGCTTTCGGTGTGTTCAATAAGCCAGAGCGACTGTTTCCGGGCAGCGGCGACCGTGGACATGTTTTCGGGATGCAGGGGAAACAGGTCATAGGCCCACAGAAATTCTACCGGGAACCCGGCGCAGGTCCAGGCCGTTTTTTTCCAGGGGAGTTTTACGGCGAGCTTCCCCTTGATCAGATAATAAAGCATCACGCTTTTCAGGTCGCCGGCATGGGGAAGTACCCGGACCCTGACATCCTCCTGCCCGCTCCTGTTTTCTTTGGTATGGTTGTCGTTTCGTGTGTTCATCGTGTCCTCATTAAAGTGTTTCGGTGAATGCCGTGAGACGGTTCATCATCTGGTGATCAGTGACCGGGGTGAATTCCCTTTCAAAATGAATGAGCTTGTAATGGTGGTCCTTGAGCGTGTTGTTCACGGTCACCGAGTCATAGGCGAACGGTTCACAGAATTTAAGGTTTTGCGAGATGATCCCGTCGCATTCGGTTTCGCGCAGTACTTTCATCAAATAGTCGATGCGTTTCCCGATGCCGGGTTTGGTCGCCGGTTTGGGGACCCCGAGGTAGTAGGCTACCAGTGAATCGATCGGGTCCTCATTGTCGGGAATCAGCGTGGCAAAGTAGCGTTCACCGATGGAGAGGTCGTCCCTGACGACCCTGATGTCGCATTCATCAAGGGTGTCCATCCATTCTCTATACGTGATGTCCGATCCGGTAAGAAGAACCTTCTTTTTCCCTGCGGGGAAGGGCGCACGATTGCTCCAGTCCCTGATTGCGAGATCAAGCGCGGTGATTGTTTCATTTTTTTCATTCTGAAGCGCATTGATGACCACGTCGAGATATTCCCGGTTGGTGATGTCTCTTTCTGAACGCAGGGAAGAGAGCTTCTGAAGCCGTGATTTGATCGCGTTGGATTGACTGATCGCTTCCCTGATGTTTTCATTGCTGATCACGCAGGAAAACTGATCTTCAAGGGTTTTGATCAATCCCCTGATCTCGTTTTTAAAGAATTTCGCCGCGACATGGTCGTCCTTCAGGGGCCCGTTGAACCAGTAAAGGAAGGGGGTGTCGATGTGCATTTTCCATATATCGAAATGCCGGTTTGTCGAGTTGCATCCCTGGGCCACAATAATGCCCTTCCATTCCGAAGACCTGGCCATGGCCTCGGTAAACCAGCTTTTAGCCGCGGGGCAGAAAAAGTTGGGCATGTACCGATCAGCAGGTTCGTTTGTTTGGTGAATATCTCCCAGTATTTTATAGGGAACAAATCCTGCTGCGGAAATGATCTCCTCGGGGAAATCATGTGAACTGTCAAAATAGGCAATTATAGTACTCACCGTATAGACTCCTTGCCAGATAAAATATCAGTAATGAGACAATCTTGCTATATGCTAGAAATTAATCAAATAAAAAATGAAATTTTCGGCAAATATGTTCATGTTAATAACGAACATTGTACTATATTTTTACATATAAAGTATAATCAGCCAGGGGGGATGATGGTGCCCCTAAGGGAATTTCTATGAATTACTTTTGGTTTTCGTAAGAGGATATCGTATCCCGGCACCGGCAAGTGCCGGGATACTGAGGGATGTCTTTTCTCAGTCTCTTTCGAGGACAATTTTGAGTATTCTGCGGACCGGTTCCGCCGCGCCCCACAGAAGCTGATCCCCAACCGTAAAGCAGGTGAGGTAATCGGGCCCGAGGTTGAGCTTTCTCAGCCTGCCAATGGGCACGGTCAGGGTCCCGGTTATTGCGGCCGGCGTGAGTTTCGCGATGGTCTCTTCCCTGGTATTGGGGATGAGTTTCACCCACTGATTGTCCGCCGCGATCATTGATTCGATTTCGTCAAGGGGGATGTTTTTTTTCAGTTTGATGGTCAGTGCCTGGCTGTGGCAGCGCATCGCGCCGATGCGTACGCACTGGCCGTCGATAGGCACCGGATTGTTTTCTCTTCCCAGAATTTTATTGGTCTCGACATAGCCTTTCCATTCTTCCCTGGTCTGGCCGTTTTCCATCGGCTTGTCGATCCAGGGAATCAGGCTCGCGGCAAGGGGAACGCCAAAATATTCCGTCGGGAAGGATGCGTCCCGTATTTTTTTTGTTACTTCCCGGTCCAGCTCGAGGATCGCTGACGCCGGTTTGTTCAGCAGGTCTTTGACCGAAGACGCGACTGAGCCCATCTGGGAAATGAGTTCCCGCATGTTATTGGCTCCGGCGCCTGAAGCGGCCTGATAGGTCATGGACGTGAGCCATTCCACGCAGTCATTGTTAAAGAGTCCGCCGAGGGCCATCAGCATGAGCGAGACGGTGCAGTTTCCGCCGATATAATTTTTAATTCCCGCCGCGAGGGCGCTGTCAATGACTTTACGGTTGACCGGGTCAAGCACGATAACGCTGTCTTTTTCCATGCGCAGGGTCGAAGCTGCATCGATCCAGTATCCCTTCCATCCCTTCTTTCTCAGTTCAGCATATACTTTTGTCGTATAATCTCCGCCCTGGCAGGTGACGACGATATCCATTTCAGAAAGTTTTTCCAGGTCAAAGGCGTCGATGAGCAGGGGGATATCGACGCCGATATCAGGCCCTTTCTGCCCGACCTGTGATGTTGTAAAGAACAGTGGCTCATATCCGGTAAAGTCCTTTTCTTCAAGCATCCGCTGCATAAGAACTGAACCGACCATTCCTCGCCAACCGACAAAACCAACCCGTTTCATGACAAGCCTCCCTGAAATTTTGTCGCAATACAATCATGCTGCATATACCAGTCAATTATATTTTTTGCTCTTTTCGAATTTTTGGAAAGCTGGCCACGGTGACACAGAGAGCACAGAGGTATAGAAATCTCATTTCGAGTGAAGAAACCTCTATTGTTCAGATTAAAATATATCATCGCTGCGCGATTCGATATGACAGAGTAAACGCTAAGCGCATCGCTGCCCCGTCCCGTTCTATCCGTATTTATGCTTTAAAAAATTCAGCTCGGGTCTGTATTAAAATCCTGCATGGTTCTCGGTGTATACCGTGAATCTGTGCCCATCTTTTTAAGATGGGCTTTTTAGAAATATAAATCCCCGGCATTCCAGAATGGGCCGTATTTTTTGTTCTCCGCCGAAATTGACCAGATAATTAACCTATTAACATCTGATTGCTCTTCTGTTCTAATACAATTGCATTAATCCCTGAAACAGTGATGTCGTGAATTATTTACTTTACATTTTTTAAGCACGTCATAAAATTTCAGTTTAGGCGTGTATAATATAAATACCCCGGGGGTGAAACCGGAAAACGGGCTGATTCCAATGAATGAAGTATTGACCGGCAGAAAGATCGAGCTGTTAAGGCAGTCGGATCTCTTTGTGAATCTGAAGCAGCTTGAATTGAGCATTCTCGCGGACTACAGCGAGGTCAGGCATTGCTATCGGGGAGAAACGCTTTTTGCCCAGGACACGGTTTCAAACCAGTGTTTTATTGTGATAGAAGGCGAAGTGATCATCATCCGGGAAGGCGATGACGCGCGCCAGCTTGATATTGCCCGCTTCATCCCCGGCGATTCATTCGGGGAGCTGGACCTTCTCGGCAATACGCCCCATACCGCGACCGCAATCTGCACTAAAGAATCGTCACTTCTTGTTTTTCCGGTACACAATTTGACCCTGGAAAATATCCTGAACATGCATCCCTATATCGCGGCCCATATCATGCAGAAGCTGCTTGGACTCATTGCCGGAAGGATCAGGCAGACCAACAAACTCATTTCTGAAAAAACGCCGTGGATCCATGAACTGAGACGGCAGCTCCATACTGACAAGCTCACCGGTTTGTACAGTAAAATGTTTCTCGATGACGAGCTTGAAATGATCATCAATTCGGATGTGCCCCGTACTGCGTTCATGATCATCAAGCCCGATAATTTTAAGGAGATCAATGACAATTTCGGGCATGACGCCGGTGACCGGGTGCTCCGGCTCATGGCGGTGCTCCTGTACTCCGTCCTGCGCGAAAACGATTTCGGGGTACGCTACCGGGGGGATGAGTTCGCCGCGATTCTTCCGGGAGCGGACGTGCCTGAAGCGGTGAAAATATCCGACGAAATCAGAGCCGCGATCAAATCCATGGACCTGAAGAGCATCGCCTCTGGCTGCGGCATTGTCATAACCCTGAGCATCGGCATATGCATGTTTCCCGAACACTGCGGAGACGCCGCCTGCCTGATTAACGGCGCTTATGAGAACATGCTGAACGCGAAAAAGAGCGGAGGTGACTGCAGTGCCCTCGGCTGATGCTCATAAAAGTGTCATAAAAAGCGACATCTTTTCGCTTCTCAGCAGAAGCGAAGCTGAACAGTTCATTTCGATTTTAAGCCGCAAAATCGTCAGGAAGGGCGAGACCATATTCCTTGAAGGCGCCAGGGGCAGGGAGATGTACATTCTCGATCGCGGCGCCGTGGTGAGCAGGACCATATTGCCGAACGGCAAGCCCATGGACATCGCGCGTTTCGGGCCCGGCGACTTCTTCGGCGACATGTCGATTTTCGAGAACGCCCCCAGGTCCGCTACCTGCTTCGCCCTTGAAGACTCCGAGCTCCTCAGGCTGAACGACCTTGTCTTCCTGGACTTTACCGAGAATTATCCTGAAATAGCGGCGAGGGTCATGTTCAGGATGCTGAATATCATCACCGCCCGCCTCAGGGAAAAAAGCCATTTCCTCGGGAACATGGTTGAATGGGGCGACCGGGCGAGCAAGCGCGCTATTACGGATGAAATTTCATGTATCTATAACCGCCGCTTCCTTGATGACGCGCTGGAAAAACTGTTCCGTAAAAGTGAAAACAGCGGAAAGCCCATGTGCCTGGTCATGATAGACATCGATGATTTCACCAAATTCGATGAGATCTGCTCCAATGACGAGATCAACGAAGTGATCCGGATGCTCATCTCTTCCATGCAGAAACACCTCAGGGAAAACGATATTCTGGCCCGCTACGGGGGGGATGAATTCAGCATCATCCTGCCGGACACCCCCCTGGATACCGCTGTTGCTGTCTGCCAGAAAATATGCGACAGCGTCGCAGGCATCAAGCTCGGCGTAATCAATAATAAGCTGCAGGATTCGATCACCATCAGCATCGGGGTCGCGGCGTATCCTGACGACGCGGGTGATCTCGAATCTTTACAGAAGACGACCGACCAGAGGCTCTATTATGCCAAAAACGAGGGGAAAAACAGGGTAAAGTCAGGGGATGTTTCCGGGGCCTGATATATGAAAAAATCCAACATTTTTTTTAATTATCAGAAAAACAGGATCATTGACGCGATAATCCGTGTGTTCGCCGAACGGAACACTTTCCTTATCCTCGGCCATCAGAATCCCGACGAAGACTGCATCTCGTCAATGGTAGGGATCGCGCTTATCATAAAAAAATTCAATAAAAATGCGGTGCTGTTTTTATCGGCAAAACTCCATGATCACTTTGAATACCTGATCAACATATGCGATTACAATTCGGTTAAAATCCTGACGGATGACACGCTTGCCGGAAGAATACAGGAAAGCGAACCCATCGATTCGATAATCGTCTGTGATACCGCAAAGCCGTCAATGATCCAGTCTCATCCCATTATTGACGGTCTAATGAAGAAAGATGATATACTCAGGATAGAGATTGACCATCATCTCGGCGGGGACAGCAGTTATTTCGGCGATCCCGGTTACCGCCTTGTCAGTGACGCCACGTCCGCGAGTGAACTCGTCGGCCAGCTTCTGCTCCGCCTCAGCAAAAAGAGATCCCTGCTCCGCGAATTTCATATGGGGAACCCTTTTTCCCGGAACCTTATCCTCGCCATACTGACCGGAATCGTCGGTGACACCAGCATGGGGAAGTACCTGAAGTCGCGCAAGACGAAAAAGTATTACCGGATATTTACCTCTCTGTACAGCAGCCTGTTGACCAGGGAAACGATCAAGAAGACCAATTTCTCAAAAATTGAGGACATCTATGGCGAGCTGAGCAGGCTTTCAACAGAAGAGGATCTGTGGTACAAATTCATGATCAGTAAAAAAAAATTCTCGGATTCCATCGGCTATGTGGTCCTCGATCCCGCGGACACGGTGTTGCCGCAGCTTCCTTTTGATAATGAAGTAATTGTATCCGTGGCGCGCGCTGTCGCTGACGAGCTCGCCGAGGAGAGCGGCAGGCTCAGCCTGATCGCCTATTATGACCATCCCGATATTTCCGATTTTATTCAACTCCGCGTGCGCAGGAGCCAGAACTACAAGGAGTTTGACCTGCGCAAAATTCTTGAGCTCTTTGCCATTGAAAACGGCGGCGGGCATGAGGGCGCGATCGGGTTCAGAATCGAAAAAGACCTGGTCTCCAGCCTTGATAATTACGTCACTGATCTTATAAACGGTATTGAAAAAGCGCTCACCTGAAGGATGCATTGATGAATGATTTTCTGATCACCGCGACCTGCGCTTTCGGCCTGGAGTCCGTATTGAAAAGGGAGCTTTTCCTTCTGGGTTACCGTGAAACCGCTGCGGAGAACGGAAAGGTTTCCTTTCACGGTTCGTCTGATGATCTCGCGCGGTGCAATCTCCGGCTCAGGAGCGCTGACCGGGTTTTTATCACGCTCGCTGAGTTTGACGCGGTTGATTATGACCAGTTTTATGACGCGACAGCCCGCCTGAAATGGGAGGAGATGATCCCTGAGCACGGGATGGTCGCGGTGACCGCGCGTTCGAAAGGCTCGGCGATTGCCGGGGTGCCGCGCGCCCAGGCTGTGGCGAAGAAAGCGGTGCTCGACGCGATGAGGAGGCGTTTCCCGCGTGACCGCTTCGAGGAGAGCGGCCCGCAGTACCACATCGATATCGCGATACATAAAGACCGCGTCACCGTGAACCTGGACACCAGCGGCGCGGGCCTTCATAAAAGAGGGTACCGCACCGAAAAAGGCGAGGCCCCGCTGCGGGAGACCCTGGCAGCGGCACTGGTGCTGCTGAGCAGATGGAAGCACGAGCTTCCCCTTGCAGACCCCCTGTGCGGCAGCGGGACCATCGCCATTGAAGCGGCCCTTATCGGCATCAACCGGGCGCCCGGCCTGTACAGAAAATTTTCCGCTGAATCGTGGCCCTTTATCCCGGCGTCGGCCTGGCAGCGGGCGCGCGAAGAGGCGCGCGACTCCGAGACGCCCGGGCCGGTGAACATTTACGCTTCCGACCATGACCGGAGGGTGTTCTCAGTCGCGCGCGACAACGCGGCCCGTGCCGGAGTTTCGGGCCACATTCTTTTCGAGAGAAAAGACGTGCGCGAGTTCAGCTCAAAAGACAAAAACGGCTTTATCATAACCAACCCTCCCTACGGCGAGCGGCTCGGGGAAAAGGACGAGGTCGAAGCGCTTTACCGGGACATGGGTGCCGTGTTGTCGCGGCTCGATTCATGGTCCCTGTTCATCCTTACCGGGCATGAGCGTTTTGAGCGTATTTTCGGAAGGAAGGCCGACCGTAACCGGAAACTGTATAACGGCCCCATAAAGACATATCTGTATCAGTACACGGCCCCGGCAGTGACCGGGAAAAGCTATTGACATTTATCCTGATCCGTATTCTTTCAATTCACTGAGTGGACGAGGTGTTCAATGAAAATATTTCCTGATATAACCGCCGTCATCGGCAACACTCCCCTGGTCGAATTGACCCGGGTGACAGACGGCGCCGGGGCCCGGGTGGCGGCCAAGCTTGAATATTGCAATCCCGGCAGTTCGGTGAAAGATCGGATCGCCCTGGCCATGATCCAGGATGCCGAGGTCCGCGGCGTTATCAAGGCAGGCTCCGTGATTATTGAGCCCACGAGCGGGAACACCGGAATCGGCCTTGCCATGGTTTGCGCGGTCAAGGGGTACCGGGCGATAATCGTCATGCCTGACAGCATGAGCGTTGAACGCAGAAAAATATTGAAATCGTTCGGCGCGGAACTTGTGCTCACGCCTGCCCGGGAAGGGATGAAGGGAGCCATAGCGAAAGCCGAAGAGCTTGCCGCTTCGATGGGAAACGCTTTTATCCCCTGCCAGTTTAAAAACCGGGCGAACCCTGAAATCCACAGCAAAACGACCGCGCGTGAGATATGGGATGACACCGACGGCGCTGTCGACATGTTCGTGGCCGGCGTCGGCACGGGCGGCACCATCACCGGCGTGTCTGAATTCATAAAACAGAAGAAGCCGGCGCTGTATTCCGTCGCGGTGGAGCCCGCGGACTCGCCGGTTCTTTCCGCGGGGAAAGCCGGGCCCCACTCGATCCAGGGGATCGGCGCGGGTTTTGTGCCCGATGTTCTGAACCGCGGCGTAATCGATGAGATCATTACCGTATCATCAGAGGATGCTTTTGCCATGATGCGGCGGCTGGCGAGAGAGGAGGGCATCCTCGCCGGTATTTCTTCTGGAGCGAACGTGCACGCCGCGGTTTCTGTGGCACAGAGGCCGGGCAACAGGAACAAACTCATTGTCACGGTGGTCTGCGATACCGGTGAGCGGTACCTCAGCACGCCGGTGTTTGAGGAATAATTATGGGAAAAAAAACGAAAAGCAACATCCCCCCCGCGCCGTTCGACCTGGCGCGGATCGTTGACGAGCTGAGTGACCCCGCATCATACCGCGGTGTTTACCACCGGGCGAACCATGATGTGCCCATGCCGTCAATAGACAAGCTCGGTGAAATCGTTGAGCTGCTCAAATGCGTAATTTTTCCCGGCTATTTCGGCAATTCAGAATTGAAACCCGGGACCATGAAGTATTACATCGGCTCGACCCTTGACCGCGTTTTTTCACTGCTGACCGAGCAGATCCAGCGCGGAGAATGTTTTTCCTGCTCTGACGAGCTTCACCGCTGCGTAGACTGTGAGGAAGGCTCGCGTCACAATACTGCGGTCTTTCTGTCGCGGATACCGGAGATCAGGCGGATGCTTTCCCTTGACGCGAGCGCGGCGTTCGCCGGCGACCCGGCGGCGAAGAGCATTGGCGAGACCATTTTTTCCTATCCGAGCATGATCGCCATGACCAGCTACCGGATAGCCCATGAGCTGTACCTGCTCGACATCCCCCTGATACCCAGGATCATCACCGAGATGGCCCATTCGGTCACCGGTATTGACATCCATCCCGGCGCGACCATCGGCGACCATTTTTTCATTGACCACGGCACCGGAACGGTTATCGGCGAAACCTGCATTATCGGGAACAATGTCAGGATATACCAGGGCGTGACCCTCGGCGCGAAGAGCTTTCCCATGGATGACAAGGGAAACCCGATCAAGGGAATACCGCGCCATCCCGTTGTCGAGGACAACGTGATCGTTTACTCCGGCGCGACCATTCTCGGGCGGATCGTTATCGGCAAGGGTGCGGAGATCGGCGGCAATGTCTGGGTCACCGAAGACGTTCCTCCCGGCGTGAGGATACTTCAGGGGCAGAGCGAAGAGATCAGGTTCACGGACGGTATGGGAATCTGAGGTGAGGTCATCTGCGCCGCAGGAATTTTTGCGCTGCGGCGTTTACCGGGTCCCATACCGGAGAAAAAGGAGGCGCGTACCCCAGGTCGAGGTAGGCGAGGTCGTCAATCGTCATCTTTCCCGCTATGGCCGCGGCGACCGTATTTGTCCGCAACGCCGCTCCCTGCTGACCGGCGAACTCTCCGCCGATGACTACCCGTGTTTCAGTGTTGATCGTGAGCACCACAAGAATTATTTCCGAACCGGGATAATAGCCGGCCCGTGATTTCCACAGCGTATGAAGCGACTCCGCGGGAATGCCGTAGCGCCCGGCATCTTCCCTGTTCAGGCCGGTTTTTCCCACTTCGAGTTCGAATATCTTGACGAACTGTGAGCCGATGATTCCCTTGAACCTTTCCGATGTTTTTCCCGCTGCCTGGAGCCCGGCAACGCGGCCCTGCTTGTTCGCGGTTGAACCGAGCGGCATGTAAAAATCGTCGTCGAGCACCAGGTGCCTGACGGTGGCGCAGTCTCCGGCGGCAAACACGTCAGGGATATTGGTGCGGGATGTTTCGTCCACCAGGATGGCGCCTTTCGGGGTCATGCTCAGGGCGCTGCCTTTAAGAAATTCAGTGTTGGGGATGATCCCGACAGAAACAATGATAAAGTCGGCTTCAAAGGACGTATCGGTGCTGTTGACGACCAGAACATCCCCCCGGTCTTCAATTCCCGTTACCGGGGTTTCGGTATGTATCTGTACATTGTTTTTTTCGAGTTCTTCTTTTATCTTTTCCCGGATTTCCGGTGACATAGTCATGGCCAGAGAGGGCATCATTTCTATTATCGTTGTGCTGATGTTTCTTCTTCTCAATGACTCGGCCATCTCCAGGCCGATAAATCCACCGCCGATAATGATCCCTTTCTCCGGTTTTTGAGCTTCTATGAACTCACGGACCGCGATCCCCTGGGACAGGTTCCGGAGAAAGAATATATTTTTTCCGTCAATTCCGGGTATCGGCGGTACCACGGCCCTGGCCCCGGTGGCGATGATCAGCGTATCGTACGAGTACTGGCATGTTCTGTTTTCACACAATGCGGTCACGGTTTTTTGTTCAAAATCAGCGGCAGTGACTTCGGTTTCAGTGAAAATATTGATATTGCGCTTGTTGGTAAAATCGTTTTTGTCTATGGCAATCAGGCTCATGTGATTGCTGATCTCGCCGGAGATGTAGTAGGGCATCCCGCATGCTGCGTAGGACACATGGGGGCCCTTTTCGAATACCGCAACGGATATTGAACTGCTGGTGCGCCGCGCCTGGGAGGCAGCGCTCATCCCGGCCGCGTCACCACCAAGAACGATTATGTTGTAATGTTCCATCATATTTCCTTTGTCCGTTTTTCCCGGCATAGGAATCAGAACGGTAATGTATCATAGTGTAACGAAAAAATTTTTTTTGTCAAAAAATTTATAATTTTACAATAAAATAAAATACTTAAAATTGACATTTATTAAGAATATTAGTATTTTAGAATTAACTTAATTTTTGGAGGTTTCCCTTGAATATTTCGATCAGTGATAAGGCTCTCCTGAAGCTTCAGGACGCAATTAAATCTTCAGAACTGAGCGAGCCGGTTTTAATGATTACGTTTGCCGGGTTTGGTTGAGGCGGCCCCAGGCTGGGTCTTGCTCTGGACGAGCAAAATAACGACGAAAGCTACATTGTTAGCTCTAATATTAAAATAGGTGTTGATTCACGGGTGAGGGAATTTTTCACGAAGGGGAACGCGATAATGGTTGATTACAGAGAAACTTCCTATGGCTCAGGATTTATTGTCAATGGCGGAAGCTCCTGTTAAACTTTTGATTGTTTAAAGGGGGGATGCACATCCCCCCTTCTTTTTTGCCTAAAAATTGTCGCACAACAGTTCGAAATACGCTCTGGGATGTTCGCACGCGGGACATTTTTCAGGGGCTTCCGCTCCGGTGTGAATATAACCGCAGTTTCTGCATTTCCACATCGTTGATGAAGGTTTTTTAAAGACCGCCCCTACCTGAATGTTTTTTAACAGCGCAAGGTAACGCTCTTCATGGTGTTTTTCCACCTCGGCGACTTTTCTGAACGTGAAGGCAACATCTTTGAATCCTTCTTCTTCAGCTGTTTTGGCGAATTCGGGGTAGAGCTTTGTATGCTCCTCGTTTTCTCCCATAGCGGCCGCTTTCAGGTTTTCTGCGGTAGTCCCGATCTTGCCTGCGGGATACATCGCGGTGATTTCAACATCCCCGCCCTCGAGGTATTTGAAAAAACGCTTTGCGTGTTCCTTCTCGTTGTCCGCTGTTTCGGAAAAGATCCCGGCTATCTGCTCGTAGCCTTCTTTCTTTGCAACAGAGGCGAAATAGTTGTAACGGTTTCGCGCCTGTGATTCTCCCGCAAATGCCGCGAGGAGGTTTTTTTCTGTTTTTGTTCCTTTAATACCCATGTGTTCTCCTGTAATAAATTTAAGATGTCAGGTAAAAACATTTTTTCGGCGAGGTAATTTTTCCCTCACCCTGCAGTTTCTTAATTACCTTCGTGGTTTCATTTTTATCAAGCCCGGTCATTTCGGCTATTTCGCCCGCCTTGACCGGTTTTGCGGCTTTTTTCATCGCCTTTAACACCAGTGTTTCATTTTTATCCATTGTGACTCCGTTAGTTGTTTTAGCTTTGAAATGATGCAGAGCCGGTATCACGCTTTCCACAGGCCGTGAATATTGCAGTATTCGCGCGCGGTCACTGAAGCCGCGTCAACTCCGGCAAATTCCGCTTCAGGGGTAACCCCCGGTTTCAGGAATTTTCTCAGAGAAGTCCCGTCATTCGTGATGACCTGTACCCATTCGATGTAATGTTTTTCTTCCATCGGATGGGCAACGGCGCCGACTTTTACCTTGATGCCGGTTGCTGTTTTTTCAATTGCCGGCACGTGTTTTTCCTTGGCCGCGTCAACGGTATTTTCTTTCATGACGGTCATGGGCTGGCCGCAGCATACGAGCTCGCCCTTGCCTTCATGTATCACTTCAACCATGTTGCCGCAGACTTCGCATTTATAAACCTCAAGTCTTTTTGTCATCGTGTTCCTCCCTTTAACATTATTGTATTTTCCCTTTAAATACCCGGTAAACCCAGGCGGTATAGAGCAGTACCAGCGGCATCCCCACCAGCGCTATGACCAGCATTACGGTAAGGGTGAGCTGTGATGAAGATGCATTTCGAATGGTCAGGTTCAGCGCAGGGTCCAGGGCCCTGACAAGGGCGGGATACTGCAGTGACCCGACGATTCCCCAGAGTCCCATAAAGGACACTGAAGACGCGATAAAGGCTTTTTTGTCCTCTCCCTTTCTGATCGCGGTGCGGACCGCGATCAGGGAGCCGTAGGTCACGAGCGAGAAAATCCAGGCGCCCGCATTTTTTATAAATTCATTGTTGAAGATCGCGGTCATGGCAAAAGCGAGAAACAGAAGGATGAGGTAACCCATCCAGATTTTTACGCTCAGTTCCCTGGCCCGAGCCTGAAGGTCGCCCTCCGTTTTGACGGTCGCATACGTCGTTCCCTGAAGGGCGATCGCGCACATTCCCAGAAGCCCTGTCGCAAGGGGAAGAGGGCGCAGGAGCGTGAAAAAGCTTCCGGTGAACTCCATCTGCCCGTTCAGAGGGATCCCGGTGATAACGTTGCCAAGGGCCACTCCGAAAAGCAGGGAAGGGAGGAGGCTCCCGATAAAAAAGGTCGCTTTCCATATTTTTCTGTTCGAGGTGTCCAGTGACCAGAACTCGAGAGAAACGGCCCTGAAAATCAAGGCGAAAAGAACGAGTACCAGGGCGAGGTAGAAACCGCTGAAGACCGTGGCATACACATGGGGGAATGCGGCGAAGAGAGCGCCTCCTCCGGTAAGGAGCCAGACTTCATTGCCGTCCCAGACCGGGCCTATTGAATTAAAAAGCCGCGAGGTGTCCTCTTCGTTTCTGGCAAGAACGGGAAGCAGGGTCCCGATCCCCAGGTCAAAGCCGTCAAGCAGTGAGTATCCGACCAGGAGTACGCCGATCAGCACGAACCATACTATCTGCAATATTTCCAGTGTTTCCATAACGCCCTCCTAGTAACCGGCTTCCCGGGTTTGCGCGATTTTTTCAGGACCGTCCTTCACGATTTTAACCAGTAACCTGATAAAAACAACAAAGAGCAGAAGGTATATGAGCGAAAACGCGATCAGTGAAAACAGTATCTGCCCTGCCGGAACCGAGCGTGAAGCAGCATCGACCGTTTTGAGCACCTGGTACACCGCCCAGGGCTGCCTGCCGATTTCAGCGGCCATCCATCCAACTTCATTGGCGATCAATGGCAGCGGTATCGTTATGAGGAGAATCCACTGGTACCAGGTCGCGTTCCCGATTTTTTTTGTTACCAGGAGAATAAAGCCGATGAGGGCCATAAGCGCGAAGAACGAACCGAGCCCGATCATCGCGTGATACGAAAGATAGGTCAGGAGTATCGGAGGCTCTTCATCATCAGGGACTTCATCCAGCCCCTGGACCTTCTTGCCGGCATCGAAATAGATCAGGAAGCTTAACAGTGAGGGCACTGATAGTTCGAAATGGGTGGTTTTGTTCTTTTTATCAGGTATACCGATAAGCGACATGGGCGCGTTTTCCTGTCCCTGCCAGAGCGCTTCAAAGGCCGCCATTTTTGCCGGCTGTGTCTTGGCGACCTGGACTGAATGGGCGTGGCCGGTGCCGAACTGCACAACCGCGGTAACGACAAAAATACTCAGGGTGAGAGAGAGGAGTATCCGGGCGTAATTCTGGTCGCGTTTTTTTATCAGGTACCAGGAGCTGATACCGGCCAGAAAGAGCGAACCGGAGATCCATGCTGCCACGATCGTGTGCAGGAACCTTTCAAGCGTCGAATGGTTTACGGCCGCTTCAAGAAAGTTTACCAGCACGGCCCTTCCTTCTACTATTTCATATCCGGCCGGGGTTTGCATCCACGAATTGGCGATGAGTATCCACAGGCTTGACAGGTGCGACGCGAAGAAGACCATTAAAGCAGAGAACCAGTAGGCTTTCTTCGAGACTTTATTTCTTCCGAAAATGAGCACGCCAAGAAAAACCGATTCGAGGAAGAACGCGAATACTCCTTCGGCAGCGAGCGGCGCGCCGAAGATGTCGCCCACCATCCGGGAATAGGCTGACCAGTTCATCCCGAAGGCGAACTCGAGCACTATTCCGGTGGCGACCCCGAGTGAAAAAATCAGGGCCAGAATTTTTACAACATACGATGAAAGAATTCGGTGCTGTTCGCTTCCATTTTTCAGGTATATCGTCTCAAGAACAAGAATGACCAGGCTGATCCCCAGCGTGAGAGGAGGAAATATAAAATGAAAGCCAGCATTGAGGGCAAACTGTATCCTCGATAATAGTACGACATCCATGGCGGTCCTCCTTGGAGTAGAGAGTTATGGTTTATTCCTCATAGGGTTCAAAAGAATCTTTTTCAACGCCGCAGACAGGGCATACCCAGTCGTCAGGAAGGTCTTTGAACGCAGTACCCGCTTTTACCCCGTTGTCCGGGTCACCGGCTTCTGGGTCATAGATATAGCCGCATACAGAACAAACATATTTTTTCATGATAGACTCCTTTTAAGTATTTCAGATCATTAAAAAAGCTCTATGTTTATAAAATATAGTATTTACTATCTAATAATTGTTATGGTTACAATATTTATATACGTTTAATATTGCAAGTAAAAATCACCGTTACCGGCAATTTTTACAAATACCTTTGAAATAATAATGATGCTCGGTAATCTTATGGCCGTCAACAGAGTCCCTGAGCAGTTCCTTCTCATCAAGATTGATATCATACAGATTGCCGCATCTCAGGCACTTAAAATGACCGTGAAAATCAACGGTTGCGTCATAACGGACTTCGTTGTTTTCAATGGTGATTTGTAAAACAAGTCCCTTCTCGGACAGGGAGTTCAAGGTGTTATAGACTGTGGTTTTTGAAAGGGTAGGGATATCATTGATCAGGGCTGAAAATATCATGTCCACAGTTGGATGGGTTCTATTGGTCAACAGGTACTCATATATTTTGAGCCTGTGATATGACGGGCTGATGTCGTGTTTCAGGAGAGTTTCTTTAATTGTATTCATGTTGAATTTTTAATAGATCAATAATTGACGAATGGGTAATGGTGAAAATTCACATGATTCAGCTCAATTCCTTGTGCACACATTTCCAAGCATAGCATTACGTGATACTATCTTCAAGCTTTTTTAATATATTTGACAGTTCAATACCGCTAGGCACGTAATTAATTTTAATATTTTCCAACATTTCAAAACCGCATGATTTCAGCACGTCCTCTACCATGGCCACGCTCTGGCCTCCCCAGCCGTATGAACCAAAAGCCAGGCCGATACGCCCTTTAGGCGCGAGCCCTTTAAGGTATGTTAAAAACGAGGCGACCGTGGGCATCATGTTGTTGTTCAATGTCGGTGAACCAACGCAGATATATTTCGCGTCGATCACTTCGGTCATAATATCAGAAATATGATTGTGTTGAAGATTCAACATGCGGGATACATATGACTTATTTTCAAAGGCTGCCTGTATTGTATATGCGATTTTTTCGGTGGACTTCCACATTGTGTCATAGATGATCAGCGCCTTGTTTTTTGTTTCGTTATTGCTCCATTTGACGTATTCCCGGATGATCGTACTGACATGGTCCTTCCATATGATCCCGTGACTCGGAGCGATGATCGATATGTCGAGTTCGGCTGCCGCGGCAAGCGCTTTTTTGACCTGCTCGCTGTAAGGAAGAACAATATTGGCATAATATTTTCGCGCTTCATCCATGATTATATCGAGGTGATACTCATTGTCAAAACGTTCGGATGATGCCAGGTGCTGCCCGAACGCGTCGTTTGAAAAAAGGATTTTTTCTTCGGGCATATACGCGATCATGTTGTCGGGCCAGTGTACCATCGGAGTAAGGACAAAGTGAAGATTCCGCTTCCCGAGGTCAAGAGTGTCTCCGGATTTTACTACCCGGTAGTTCCATTCTTCTCGGTAGTGCTTCTGCAGCCCCTTCTGCCCGTTCGGCGATGTGATAATTTCCGCGTTCGGAGCGGCTTTTTTGATCATGGGCAGGGATCCGGAATGGTCCATCTCGACATGATTGGAGATTATGTAATCGATTTTTGACGGATCAACCACGGATGAAATCCGGTCGAGCATTTCATCATAGAGATAATGTTTGACGGTGTCGATCAGGGTTATTTTGTCGTCAATAACCAGGTAGGCATTGTAGGTCGAGCCGCGCTGTGTCAGGTACCCGTGAAAATTTCTTAAATCCCAGTCAACGCCGCCGACCCAGTATATGTTTTCCTTGATTTTTACAGCTTTCATTCCTGTGACCCTTTCATTTTTTTGTCAGAATAGGCAGGCATAATTTTTTCTGCAAGAATTAATTCTTTCTGACTTTCCGTGAAGAAATAAGTTACATACAGGAAACAATGCAGGACGCTTATTTGCCTGAAGCGAGTTCCCTGAGTTTGAAGAGAACCTGGTCAGCGTGTCCTTTAACTTTGACCCCGTACCAGGCATGGGCGATCTTTCCCTCTGGACTGATCAGGAAGGTGGAGCGGACAACGCCCATACTTTTTTTGCCGTAGAGTTTTTTTTCCTGCCACACCCCGTACTTCTGAATTACCGACCTGTCCGGGTCGCTCAGCAGCTTGTGGCCGAGCTCATGGGTGACCGCGAATTTTTTGTGGCTGGAGCATGAGTCAGGGCTGATGCCGGCAATTTCTGCGTTAAGCTGCCTGAAATCAGCGATGCTCAGGGTGAAATCTATTGCTTCGATCGTGCAGCCGCTGGTGTTGTCCCTGGGATAAAAGTACAGTACGAGCCATTTCCCCTTAAACTGTGACAGTGAAACCGGAACTCCGTCTCCGTCAGGGAGAGTGAAAGAAGGCGCTGACTGGCCCGGTGATAGTTTTTCCATGTGTTCCTCCGCGATCAGTTGAAAGAATATTTCATAGTAAAGATAATATTTTCAAGGGGAATTGGTGTGCATAAAACATCCCGTCCGCAAATAATTGAGAAATTATCTTGACCGCACAGGTTCCGGTGTTAATAAATGGAGTACCTTTCAGGAACCCCAATCCCTGTACTTTATGGAGGAAACGATGAGTCGCTGTAAAACGACCTACCTTGGACTTGAACTCAGGAACCCTGTAGTGGTTGCAAGCTGCGGATTTACCGCTAATGTAAAAGACATCGTTGCGCTTGAAAAAAACGGCGCGGGCGCAGTGGTGCTGAAATCGCTTTTTGAAGAGGAAATCCTCATGGAAACGGGCAGCATGGCGCCGTCGAGTTCGTCATCCTCGTACGGGAACGAAGCCGAGGCTTATCTAGGCTATTATATTGAGCAGAACCAGATCAATGATTACACGGCCCTGATCAAAGGCGCAAAAGAATCGGTGTCAATCCCCATTATCGCGAGTATCAACTGCATGACATCGGGAGACTGGGTCAAGTACAGCGAGAAAATCCAGAAAGCGGGGGCTGACGCGCTTGAACTGAACATATTCTTCCTCCCGTGGGACCCCGCTGAAAAAACCGAGAGCATTGAAAAACGCTATTTTGACATAGTGCGGAATATTAAAAAGAATATATCACTCCCGGTTTCATTGAAGCTGAGCCCGTATTTTACCTCGCTCGCGAAGTTTTACCGGGACCTTTCCGAAACCGTTGAGGGGCTGGTGCTGTTTAACCGGTTTTTCAATCCTGACATCGATATTGATAAAAAGGAAATCGTTTCATCCGGCGTGATCAGCTCTCCGGCGGAAATCGGCATGCCGCTTCGTTGGATCGGCATACTCTCTCCGATCGTTTCATGCGACCTTGCACTTTCATCCGGCGTGCATACCGGCGGGGACATCGTCAAGGCGCTGCTGGTCGGCGCGCAGGCGGTCTATGTCGCGTCAGCGCTGTACCAGAAAGGCCCTGAAGCCATTCAGGAGATGACCGGTTTTCTGTCCCAGTGGATGGAGAAAAACAACTATGCCGGCGTGTCGGAGTTCCGCGGCCTGCTCAACCGCACTAATATCCGCGACATCGACGTGTTTGAACGGGCCCAGTTCATGAAGTATTATTCAAGCCACTGAGCCGGCCGGTCAGATATCAAGGTCTTTGATCAGCTCGGTAAGCAGGTGCACCCCGTAACCGGTCGCGTTTTTGGGCCGGTAGCCCCGCTGCTTTGAGTACCAGGCGGTACCGGCAATGTCAATGTGGGCCCACTTTGCATCATCCACGAAATTTTTCAGAAACACCGCGCCCATGATCGTGCCCGCGTTGCGTTCGGCCGACATGTTGCTGATGTCGGCGATTTCCGATTTCATGTTTTCATCGTATTCGGGATAGAGCGGGAGCTCCCAGATTTTTTCACCCGACTGTTCCGAAGCAGTTTTCAGCATGTTTTTCAGGTCATCATTCGTCGAGAGAAAAGCGGCAACGGTTTCTCCGAGGGCGACAATGCACGCGCCGGTCAGGGTGGCGAGGTCCACGACATATTCCGGCTTCAGCTTTTTTGAGGTATAGGCAAGAGCGTCGGCGAGGATGAGCCGTCCCTCGGCGTCGGTGTTACCGATTTCAACGGTCTTGCCGTTGTAGGCGGTGAAGATGTCGCCGGGCCGGTATGCCTCGTTCGATATCATGTTCTCGGTCAGCGGCATGACCGCGTACAGGTTTTTCTTCAGCTTGAGTTCCGCGGCCGTTTTCAGGGCGAACATGACCGCTGCCGCGCCCGCCATGTCCATGCGCATGGTCTCGATATGTCCCGACGGTTTAAGGTTGACCCCGCCCGAATCAAAGGTGATGCCTTTGCCGACCATGGCCAGGTATTTTTTGCTCGAGGGGTTTCCTTTATACGTGAGCACCACCATCTGCGGCGGGATTTTGCTCCCCTTGTTCACTGCGAGCAGGAGCCCCATTTTCATCCTGCTTATTTCATTTTTCCCGAACACTTCGCAGGTAATTCTGTCTCCGGCGATTTTTTTCGCGAGCGCGACGATCTTCAGGGGATTCGATTCTTCGCTGGTCTCGTTGACCAGGTCCCTGCAGAGAAGAATATTGCGGCAGATGATTTCCATTTCATTGAGGAATGTCGGCGCCTCTTTCAGGGCCGTAATGAACACGGCCTTCTCGATCAGGGGTTTGGCTTCCTTGGGGGGGATGTTCCGGTACCGGTCAAAGGAATAATTCGCCAGGGCGATCCCCTGCGCCAGCGCGGCCAGGGACTCCGCAGCGACGGGTGAGGCTATGTCAGGCGGGAAAATATGGATTGTCGTGAATCCCTTGTCCCTGCACAGGGGAACCGCTGACGCCGCGGCGGATTTCAGCGATTCGGGCGTGACCTTTTTTTCCTCACCAAGGCCGCACAGGATGACTTTGGCGGCAGATTTCGGCGGGTACAGGAACAGCTCGCCGCTTTTTCCTTTAAACAGGTCAAGGTCGGCATCCCTGAAAAGCGAAGCGGCTTCCGTGTCGAGCGAGGCGTACTTGCCTGAAACGGTCTCTTCGGTTATGAAAAGAACGAAGACTTCGGAGCCGGTCCGTGCCGGTATTTTTTTCAGGGATGACAGTTTCATGTTTTGTTCTCCATCGTAAAATATAGGTTCAAAAACGCTATCAGGGAAAAATCAATCTCGTTGAATTGTCCAGTATTTTTCTTCACTTGAGCGCGAAAAACGGTAGCGGCCCTTGATTTTTTCGCCGGTGAGTGCAATGGTAAAAGTTGTCATGTCGGATGAAATTTTTTCGTATTCGCCCCGGTCAAAAAAGGAAACGTGGCCCCGGTCGCAGCTTACCGGTCCTTCATACGAGAGATAGCGTTTGCGGTGGTCGCTTATCCGCTCTGCGGTCAGGGGGGGGCCGGTGACCAGCTTCCCGACATCCCCGCGTTCTATTCTGAACGTGAGGAGCGAATCTTCTTCTTCGAGCATGAGGTCGTAATGCTCGGGAACGGTCACGTGATGGTGAATTACGAATTTCATGCCAGGTCGAAATCTATCCTCATCAGGTCTATTTCAACCTTCTCGAGACGGACGTCGACCCTGTCCCCCAGGGTGAAGCGCCTGCCGTACCGCCTTCCCACGACCGTGTACTCATCGTCCTTTATCGTGTAAAAATCGTCGGAGAGGTTCCTCATGGGGACCAGCCCCTCGATGGGCATGTCCACCAGGGTGACGAAAAACCCGTAGCCCGCGACACCGCTGATGATCCCGGAAAATACCTCCCCGACCCGGTTGACGAGCAGCCTGCAGGCTTTCAGTTTGACCATATCGCGTTCGGCTTTTTGAGCGACCCGTTCTTTTTCCGATGAAACGTCACCCAGGTACTCAAGACGCGTTACCGAGTAGGGCGGCTCTTTTGCGGCAAGGAGCGCTTTGAGGCACCGGTGCACCACCAGGTCCGGATAACGCCTGATTGGTGAGGTGAAATGGGTATAGTCCTTGAACCCGAGGCCGAAATGCCCCAGGGGAGAGACACCGTAATACGCCTGCATCAGTGATTTCAGGATGACCAGGTTGACGACCTGTTCATAGTCCTTTCCGGCAACGCTCTGGATGGCCGACTGGAGCTGTGTGCCCATTTCACCGGTAACTTTCAGTTTTATTCCCAGGCGGGCAAGGAACTGTTTCAGCGATGCAGCGGACTGGTCGCTGATTTTTTCATGGACGCGGTGCAGGGACGGGACGCCCTCTTCGGTCAGGCGGCGCGATACCGCCTCATTGGCGCTCAGCATGAACTCTTCAATGATCATGTTGCTTTTCAGGCGGGGCGCGATCACGATGGAATGTATTTTTCCCTGTTCAAAGACGAGCTTTTCTTCAGGCAGGTTCAGGTCAAGGCGCCCCTTCTTCATTCTTTTGTTCTTTAAAATCATGGCAAGGTGGAACATCTCCTGCAGCAGCGGGTACAGGTCCTGCTCAGGGGGGCCTGCGAGCACCGAGTCGGCAAAGGTGTACGTGAGCCTTCGGTCCACCAGTATCGTCCCCGGTGAAAAAGCCGCGCCGGTGATGTTCCCTGAAAAGTCAAAGTCCATCTCAGCCGTGAGGGTGAGCCGGTCCTGCCCCTGGCGCAGGGAACACAGGTCATTGGAGAGCATTTCAGGCAGCATGGGGATGACGCTGTTGCCGATATAGTAGCTGGTTCCCCGCTTCAGCGCTTCCCGGTCAAGGGGCGTGTCCGGCCTCACGAACGCGGATACGTCAGCTATGTGAACGTACAGGGCCCATCCCTTTTCTGTTCTGACAAGTGAGATCGCGTCATCGAAGTCTTTGGCGTCTTCGCCGTCAATGGTGATGGTAAAAAGATCCCGGTAGTCTTTGCGCGGGATGGTGTCATGCTTCAACACGGTCTTTTCGATGTTTTCAAGCTCGCGGTATGGCCCGTGTTCGCCCGGCAGGCAGTGCTTCTGCACGATCCTTTCCAGGTCATGCGATTCATCCATGATCGGGAAGAACGAAACTATCTCGCACGCGGGCAGGTTGTTCGCTGTTTTTCCGGTCAGGGTCACCATGGCGATGTCGTCATGCCCGGGGCCGGGTGTTTTTCTCTCCGCGCAGGCTTCGTACCCCGGCTGGTCGAGCAACGTGAAGTAATCGTGGTTTTTCGTTTTTCGTACCAGGCGCGCGGCATACAGCTCCCTGTTTCTCTGGATGATTTTAACAATGCGGGCGTAGAAAAAACCCCTGCGGTACTCGATGAGTTCCGCGGCCACCTTGTCGTTATCGTGGGCGTGGCCGGTATTTTCTTTTTTAATGATTACCTCGTCGCCATCGGCGGTGAAGAGCATCCCGTTTCCGCTGGAATTGATGCGTACGGTCCCTTCGAAGGTGAACGATGACAGCCTGGTAAATACGCCTTTATGCTGTTTGAGAAAACCGGCCGCGGAGAGCACTGCCAGGGTCTCGTCTATGCGGGAGAGGTCTTTGCGCGGGTTCGCTTTTTTTTTTGTTTCTTTCTGCCGGTCGAGCCGGACTGCGAAAGCTCGACCAGGTCGTCACGCCTGAATGTGGCCGGGAGGTCCATTATGTGCCGGATGACGAATTTTGAGGATATGGTCATTGCTTATCCTGCGCGCCGGCGGATTCATCCTTTTTTTTAATGTCTTCTATCTCTTTTTTTTTGCCGGCAATCTGTTTGTCAAAATCGCTGATCTTTTCAACGCAATCATTGATGAACGAAGAGTGAAGGTCAATTCGGCTTTTGCCTTCAGTCCGGGCGTCAAGCGCATGGGCACCGATTTTCGCTTTTACTTTTTCAATGTCGCCGGCGAGACGTTTGATCTCAATGTTCAACCGGGCGATCCTGGTATAATCTTCAGTTTTGCTGACCAGTTTCGTCCCGAACTTTACAACCGAATCGCCGGCGTCTTTCAAAAAACCCATGGGCGTTTCTCAGTCCTGTACCATGAGCTGAAGCGACTCTATGTACGGGGTGTCCTGCGTCGCCATGATATCAATGATGTCTTTGTATATTCTCTGTTTGTGCTCGGTAAATATTTTGCGTTTTTTCGTGAATGTTTTAGCGAATGCCAGGGACTCCTTCCTTAATTCATCCAGGTCCCTGCATGCCTTGACGATCACGTGATGCTCTTCGAGTTCAGGGGCAGATGTCCTCTTGCCGGTCAAATACATTTCCTGGAACTTGTAGGGCGGTATCGCTTTTTTACACCAGGCGAGCATTCCGGGAAGGAAGGGGATGTTGATATCGACTTCCGGGAAGCAGAAGTAGCCCCGGTCTGAACGCATGAACCTGAAATCGCACGCGCAGGAGATGATCGCGCCGTTGCCGAAGGCGTGCCCGTTTATGGCGGCTATGACCGGCATGGGGTAGGTCAGGCAGGTCCTGAACACATCGTTCATCCGGTACATGAAGTCCTTAATCGACTGGAGATCGTTTTCCTGCAGCCTTTTCATGAGCCAGGGAAGGTCAACCCCCAGGGAAAAGTTCTTTTCATCGTTTGACGTGAGTATTACCGCTGTCGTGGTTTTGTCCTCAAGTATTTCATCAAACGCTTTGAGCATGGCAAGACCGAAATCAAGATTTTGGCGGTTTTCTCCGTTGGTCAGGGTGATTATTGCGACGTTTTCGTCTTTTTCCCAGTTTAATATTGACATGGTTCCTCCCGGTAATCCGCCTTCAGTCAGGAAGGCTGAAATAATAACAGTGAAAGTATGAGAAAAGGCAAATTACATTGTCAAGAATAAAAATTTTTCACAGGCCGGATCGACAAATCGGGGCTTGCAATGGAATGCGGCAGGAAAAAGAACAGGCTTCACGGGGAAGCCTGTTCGCGTATTTTTTTACCGGTTTATACCGGAGTGAACTCTGGTGAATCCGCGGATCAATAGTCTTTCAGGGTGTTAGTCGCGATAACCAGTCTCTGGATCTCGGAAGTCCCTTCATAGATTTCCGTGATCCGTGAGTCGCGGTAGAAGCGCTCAACCGGATAGTCCCTGGTGTAGCCGTATCCGCCGAATATCTGGATCGCTTTGTGGGTCACGCGGTGGGATACTTCTGACGCGAAGAGTTTCGCCATCGCGGCGTATTTTGAATACCGCTGACGCTCGCCGGTCTGCATGTAGTTCGCGGCCTGGTAAACCAGCAGCCGTGCGGCTTCGATTTCGGTCGCCATGTCAGCGATCATCCACTGTATTGCCTGGAAGTCGGCGATTGATTTGCCGAACTGTTTTCTTTCTTTTGAATACGCTGCAGCTTCGTCGAGCGCTGCCTGCGCGATTCCCAGCGCCTGCGCCGCGATGCCCACGCGGCCGCCGTCAAGGGTGTGCATGGCAATTTTAAAACCGTCGCCCAGTTTGCCGAGTATGTTGCCTTCGGGTATTTCACAGTTGTCGAAAACGAGCTCGGTCGTGGATGACGCGCATATGCCCAGTTTGTCCTCGGTTTTGCCCACGCTGAAGCCCGGGGTCCCTTTTTCAATGATGAAGAAGCTCAGGCCCCGGTGCCCGATCCCTTTTTCGGTCACTGCGGTGACAACGGCCACATTGGCGACGCCGCCGTTGGTGATGAAGTTTTTGGTCCCGTTCAGGACCCATTTGCCGTTTTTCAGTTCAGCCGTTGTTTTGGTCCCTGCCGCGTCTGATCCCGCCTCGGGCTCGGTGATGCCGAAACATCCGATCCACTCGCCGGTGGTCAGGTGTGAAAGTATTTTTTCATGGTGATCGTCGGTACCGAAATAATATATCGGTGAAAGGCAGAGAGAGTTGTGGGCCGAAACGATAACACCGGTAGAGGCGCATCCCCGTGAAAGCTCTTCCACGGCGATCGCGTAGCTCAGGTAATCCATTCCTGCGCCGTTGTATTTTTCGGGATACACGACCCCCATGATCCCCATTTCACTCAGTTTTTTTACGTGTTCCCAGGGGAATTCGTGGGTTTTGTCGTAATGTTCGGCTTTGGGCTTCAGTTCATTTTCTGCGAAGCTCCTGCACATGTCCCGAACCATTTGTTGTTCTTCAGATAATTTAAAATCCATACACCACCTCGTTAAATTGATTATTGCCGGTTTAGATTACAAAATTCTGGTCACATGAAATTAGAATTTTATACAGTCAAAGATTAATAATAATTTTGTCAAGGGAATATTCACTTAAAACCGGCAAACTCCTGATGAAATAATCACCGCGCAAAAATAATGTTGCAATATATTGTGCGATGATGTTTCATCGGTATGATATATATATGTTTTATCCGGGGGATGTATGATTCGCGGAAGATTTATTGTCCTGGCGCCGCTTGTGTTAGCCTGCTCATGCTTTCTGTTCAACGTCACGAGCATGAAGGCCAGCGATTACGCTACTATTAAAAGGGGGGACGGGGCTGGCCAGATATCCTATAAAATCGATGAATTCGGCCTTGAAGATCTCACCTGCAAAATTTTCATTCATGATGACAAAATCTGCCTGGTTGACAACATCCAGGGAAGGATACAGGTCGTTGAGCCGGACGGGGACATCCAGCTTATACTCGGCTCACTGAACGGGATAACCGGGCATGAAAAGGTTTCCCGTAAATTTAATTTCAGCACCATCGGCGCTCTTTTTATGGATGAGGACGGCAACCTCTTTGTCCAGAATATCATCTCGCAATCGGCAGGTTCGCGGTACACAGAGCGTTCCGGAGGAGAGTTTTCCCCGTCATATGTTCTGGTGTTCAACAAGTCGGGGATGCTGCAGTATGCCCTTGGCCAGAACGGGTCAACATCCACCCCTTTCTCTCAAATTGACAGTATTGAAGTCGATTCAGAGGGGCGGCTTATCGTAATATCCCGCACTTTTGATGCATGGAACGTCTACAGCTTCAAAGGTAAAAACCTGAACTATCACATAAACCTTGCCAAGCTCGATTTTAATGAAAAGGAAGGGGACAACGTATACACCGGGAAAATAGAAAACGTTAAAATGTACAGTTCGGGAGATAAATTTCTCATATCCGCTGATTATTACGATGGATTGAGGCTCAAATACCGCAAGGTTTTCGTGTTTTCAGTAAAGCAGAACCGGATTGAAAAGACCCTGATGACCATCCCCGACCCGAAAAACGTTCTGTTTACCATGGTCGATGACAAGCTGATCTATTTCTGGAACATAGACCGGGATGTCAGATTTTCGGTCTATAACCATGAAGGCAATATCGTCAGCAACATCAAGCTTGACCTGAACTCGCGCAGAAACTACTATACCAGGATCATTGAAGACCGCAAAGGTGATATCTATTCCTACCACATAAACAAGGAGGGAATTCAGGTCCTGGAATGGGAATGAGCGTATGAAAGCAGTTACCGCTGAACAGATGCGACAGATCGACCGGATAGCGATTGAAGAGCGGGGCATTCCGGGTGAAGTGCTCATGTCCCTGGCAGGCAAAGAGGTCGCTGACCATGTAATACGGACCTGTCCCGGGTCTCGTAAAGTTGCGGTGCTCGCGGGAACGGGCAATAACGGGGGGGACGGCTTTATTGCCGCGTACTGGCTTTTTAACCACGCTAAAGATGTGGATGTTTTTCTGATCGGCACGGTCGGGAAACTCTCTTCGTCATCCTCAATTTATCATAAACTCTGCATCAATTCGGGCATTCCCGTTGATCTTCTCAATAAGGAGAGTTCCCCGTTGCCCGATTTCACGAAGTATGATGTGATCCTTGACGCCATGATCGGTACCGGGTTCACCGGCAATCCGCGCTCTCCTGTTGCTGAAATAATCGCTGCGCTCAATTCATTGACTCATACGCCGAACAGGCCGGTAATTGTCGCCGTTGACATCCCCAGCGGCCTTCCTTCCGAGGGCCCTGTTGATGAGACCGGCCCGCTTATGGCTGACTGCACCGTGACCATGGGCCTTCCGAAGCTTTCACTGGTAACCTATCCGGGGAAAAAGTTCGCCGGGGACCTGTTCGTGGCCGATATCGGCTTTCCCCGTGACCTGACCGGGTCGAGTTCTCTTAACGTTGAGCTTATCGATTCAGGCATGGTCGCCAGCCGTATCGCGGCCCCCAGGGACCCTGACACGTATAAATACGCCCAGGGAAATCTTCTGCTGATCGGAGGGTTTGACGGCATGGAGGGGGCCATCATGATGTGCGCCGCCGCGGCCATTGAAACCGGCGCGGGGCTGGTGACGTGTTTGACCACTGAAAAAGCGCGAACCGTCATTGCCGGGAAAATCCCTGAACTGATAACGCTTTCGCTCCCCGAAAAAGAAGCCGACCTCTCCCGGTCGATACCGTCCCTGCTGGGCACGGGCCGTTATGACGCGGTGGTCATGGGCCCGGGTATGGGCAGGACCAAATTCGCCGCCACGGTTTTTTCCACCGTGATGGAAAACCTTGCCGCCGCGCGAATTCCGAAGGCCCTGATTGACGGAGACGGCCTGAACCATCTCGCTGCCATGAGAAGTTCCGCTGCATCTCTTCCGGCAGGTCAGATCCTGCTTACGCCTCATTTCTCCGAAGCGGCAAAGCTACTGGGGGATGACATTGCTGTCATTAAAAAGGACCGTATCAACAGCGCGCGCCGGTGTTCCCGTGCATTCAACGCGGTTACCCTGCTCAAGGGCCCCTGTTCCCTTGTCAGTGACGGCGAGCGCTGTTTCATCAACACGACCGGCGGGCCCGCGCTCGCCACAGCGGGAAGCGGGGACGTGCTTGCCGGGATCACCGGCTCATTCATGCTTAAAAATATTTCGCTTTCCGAGGCAGCTTCATGCGGCGCCTATATTCATGGGCGTGCCGCTGATCTTATCTGCGGGGACCAATTTCGGGATAGCCTGAAAGCAACGGATTTGATTTCTGCTCTGGGAAAAGCCCTGGATTCCATTTACCGATAAATCTGGTTATGAACAAAAAGGAAAATGACAGCGATCTCCCCTGTTCCGCGTGCGGCGCCCGATGCTGCAGGTATGTGGCCATAGAAATTGACCGACCGCGTACCAAAAGGGATTTCGACCATATTCGCTGGCACCTGGCTCATGAGAATGTAAATATTTTTATTGATCATAAGAATAAATGGTTTGTTGAATTTAAAACAAGATGCTCTTTTCTGACAGAGGAAAATTTCTGTTCAGTATATTCATCAAGGCCGAAAATCTGCCGCGATCACCCCGGGGATGAGGTTCAGTGTGAGTATTTTAATAATCCTTATAAGCAGTATTTTTCATCAATGTCTCAATTCGAATCTTATTTGAATGAAAAAGGCGTCTCATGGCAATATAAAAGAAGCTGATTTTTTGCTCATATTCTTACACCGGCATGCCATTTACTCCTACGCTTGAATCATCCATTCTCTCAATGTATAAAAAGAGTCCGTCTTATTTACTCCATCAGGCAGTTATGATACAAATTAAGTGATGATTACCCATATGAATTACCATTATTGAGGGGTTTCTTTTGATAAAAGAGCCCCTTACTTTTTTAATTTGATGGTGTTGTTTTTATAGAGCTTAATTTGATAAATAAGCGCTTTTTTAAAAACAAAAAATTAAAAATATTAAGAAAAATTGGAATATTTTAAAAAAATTTTTTTTTAATTAATCCATTCAGGCTATAATGTTCCTACAGAATTATACAGCAGGAAACAAATTTTTTTTCAGAGAGGATTGACCATGAAGGGTAAATTTAAAAGTTTAAAAGTAGTTTTGTCATCAATTGTCGTGCTGATAATTGTTGTGCTCATTGTCTTCCTGATAGCGATGTCCTACCAGACTGCGTACAATGCAGTGGAAAAGTCCTATCTCAATCAGCTGGACAATTTCAACAGTGACATCTCGCGGCAACTCGTAAACTTCTATGAAACACAGCTTAAAAACGCAGAGTTCCTGGCTGAAAACAGGATGATCGTGAATTCCACTCTTAACAATGACTTTGCCGATTCACGGCAAATCCTCAAGGGCTATTATGAAAAGCTGGGAATATACGAGAATGTTTTCATTTCAACTCCAGAAAATGATCCCAGGATCCTGGTATCCGGCCTTGATAAAGGCGAAGGGACCAGATGGGGCAAAACAGGCTATGATGATAATGTCCGAGAAGCGTTGAAAGGGAACAGCTATGTGAGCGACCCCAATAAGTCGCCCGTCACCGGGATGCCGGTTGTATTGATTACATATCCGATAAAAGCTGATAACCGGGTAATCGGAATAATGGGGCTTGCGTGTAATGTCGGAATCTTTTCCTATGATCTGGTAAAAGATATAACAATAGGGAAAACCGGCTACGCGTTCATCACCGACTCACCTGGAATGACGTTTGCCCATCCGGTCAAGGAGAACATTTTCAAGCTCAATGTCAAAGATCATGATTGGGGGCGCCAGCTCCTTGACTCTCCTAATGGCACTATCATCCGCTATGACTGGGAAGGAAAGGGTAAAATCCTTACTTTTGTAAAAAATACCCAGTACCGGTTTACGACTGCTGCGACAATATATGTTTCAGATATCAATGAAGACGCCAGAACCATGGCGCTGATTATGGTTGTAATCGGAGCCATCGGCATGGCGTTAAGTGCTGTTGCCATATACATTTTTATCGCGAAAAGGCTGAAACCGCTTGATGAATGCAAAGCGATCATGGGCGAAATGGCCAACGGGAACCTCGTTGCACGCTTTTCCGGAAAAGAGACCCAGGATGAGATTGGCGATATCTCCAGGGCAATGAATAATACCCTTGAACAGTTTGAAAAGCTGATATCGGAAGTTATTGTTTCTTCTCAGAATCTCGCGCAGGCTGTTGAACAGATATCAAGCGGAAACCAGAACCTGTCTCAGAGAACTTCTGAACAGGCTTCATCCCTGGAAGAGATCGCGTCGACTATCGAAGAGGCAACCGCCGCAATAAACCAGAATGCGGATAATTCAGTTGAAGCGAAAACGCTTTCGGAAAAATCGTCTGACCTCGCTGTTGAAGGGGGGAAGCTGGTCAATGAAGCAGTTGACTCGATCAATGAGATAAACGAAACATCGAAGAAGATCGGTGAGATCATCACGGTGGTCAACGAAATATCATTCCAGACCAACCTGCTTGCCCTTAACGCCGCGGTTGAAGCTGCCCGGGCCGGAGAGCAGGGAAGGGGCTTCGCCGTTGTTGCCGGAGAGGTGAGGAACCTTGCTCAGCGTTCGGGAAGTGCCGCAAAAGAAATCGGTGAGCTGATAAAGAATTCAGTGAACATGATTGAAAACGGGACCGAGAAGGTCAACCGCAGCGGTGAATCATTGAATGAGATTATCAAATCAGTCCGCAATGTCAGCCAGGTGATCGCAGAAATAACCGAGGCAAGCAATGAACAGAAATCTGGAATGCAGCAGATAAATATTGCGATCACGGAAATGGATTCAATGACCCAGCAAAACGCGGCGCTGGTTGAAGAAACGGCATCGGCTAGTGAACAGATGGCAAACCAGGCCCAGGAACTCCTTGGAATGATGAAAAAATTCAGAGTAAAGGAGGGGCTGACCAGGGAGCTGACCCTTCATAAGCATAAAGAAGTGCATCTGAGAGCTGCCGAAATGGCTAAAAAGGATGCGAGAGCAACTCAAAAGACAATCCAGAAAGATGCTGGAGTAAAAGAAGATTCTGAACCAGTTAAAAGCAAGGAGACTCTCAAGGAACATCTCTCCAGTGAAGGTTTTGAAGAATTTTAAACTAGATACCTGTCCCCCGGTCATTACACATGATTTTGGCCGGGGGTTTTCTTCTCTATCCCGTTGATAATTTTTTACCTTAAATATTTTTGTTCAACCCGCAAACCACGCTAAATCCAATAAGGCGTAAAAATAATTTATAAACTCTTTAATAGTGTTTTTTCTGTACAGGTTCACCAAACTGTGAACAATATCATGCATTTTTTAATTAAAAAATTTTTATGAAATTTTTGTTTATGATATAATATTTTTAGCGGAGAGAGTACCGCGAAATTTTATATAAAGAGGAAAGGCTATGATATGAAAGGTAAATTTAAAAGTCTAAAAATTATTTTATCGTCGATTGTAGTGTTAATCATTGTCGTGATGATTACTTTTTTGATTGTGATGTCGTATCAGATGGCCTACAAGGCCGTTGAAAAAGTATATGAGAATCAGTTGTCCAATTTCAATGAAGACCTCATGCAGCAATTGGAACGATATTATACAGACCAGATGACGAGCGCTCAATTTCTTGCTTCACATGAAAGAGTGATAGAAGCGGCAGATACTGGAAATGGCGCTATCGCGTCGACTCTACTTGTAAATTTCTTTAAGAGCAAGGATATATATGAGGATGTCATTTTATCCACGATTGAAAGTAATCCCCGTGTCATTACCAGTGGAAGCACCAATGCTACCGGGATTAGATGGGGAGGCACCGGATATGATGAAAATATTGACCTTGCTCAAAAGGGTCAGGTGTATGTGAGCCAGCCCAATAAATCTCCGGCTACCGGGAGACCCGTAGTACTGGTTACCGCTCCTGTTAAGCGCAATGGTTCGGTGATCGGCATTATTGGATTGAGCTGCGATATCAATAAACTCGCCCTGAATCTGGTTAAAAATTTGAAAATTGGTAAAACCGGTTATGCTGTTTTTATACGGGATGACGGCGTTGCATTTGCACATCCTGATGAAAGCGGAATACTGAAGATTGACTTCTCCAAATTTGATTTCTGGAAAGATATTCAATCGTCGCCAGATGGGACAATGATAACGTACCAATGGGAAGGAAGAGATAAACTGTTAACGTTCAAGAAAAATCCAAAGAGGAAGGTCATTTGCGCAATTACCCTGTATTTTGATGACATCAATGAAGACGCAAGGAGCATGGCCCTGGTCATGATTCTGATCGGGATTATCGGCATGGTTCTGAGTGCTATTGCCATATATCTTTTTATTGCAAAAAGGCTTGAACCGCTTGATGAATGCAAAGCAATCATGGGTGAAATGGCCGACGGAAACCTTGTTGCCCGCTATAATGGGAGACAGAGCCAGGATGAGATCGGTGATATATCCAGGGCCATGAACCACACCCTTGAACAGTTTGAACGACTTATATCAGAAGTCATTGTCTCATCCCAGAACCTCGCGCAGGCTGTTGAACAGATATCAAGCGGAAACCAGAACCTGTCTCAGAGAACTTCTGAACAGGCTTCATCCCTGGAAGAGATCGCGTCGACTATCGAAGAGGCAACCGCCGCAATAAACCAGAATGCGGATAATTCAGTTGAAGCGAAAACGCTTTCGGAAAAATCGTCTGACCTCGCTGTTGAAGGGGGGAAGCTGGTCAATGAAGCAGTTGACTCGATCAATGAGATAAACGAAACATCGAAGAAGATCGGTGAGATCATCACGGTGGTCAACGAAATATCATTCCAGACCAACCTGCTTGCCCTTAACGCCGCGGTTGAAGCTGCCCGGGCCGGAGAGCAGGGAAGGGGCTTCGCCGTTGTTGCCGGAGAGGTGAGGAACCTTGCTCAGCGTTCGGGAAGTGCCGCAAAAGAAATCGGTGAGCTGATAAAGAATTCAGTGAACATGATTGAAAACGGGACCGAAAAGGTTAACCGTAGCGGGGAGGCACTGGAGGAGATCATCAAATCAGTGCGAAATGTGAGCCAGGTCATCGCTGAGATAACCGAGGCAAGCAACGAGCAGAAATCCGGCATTCAGCAGATAAACATCGCCATTACCGAAATGGACTCAATGACCCAGCAGAACGCGGCGCTGGTTGAAGAAACAGCGTCGGCAAGTGAAGAGATGGCGAATCAGGCCCAGGAACTTCTCGCGATGATGAAACGATTTCAGGTAAAGGAAGAATTAACCAGGGAGCTGACGCTGCATAAACATAAAGAGGTGCATCTGAGAGCTGCCGAAATGGGTAAAAAAGAGAGTAAAAAAGCTCAAAAAGCTATCCACAAGGATGCCGGAATAAAGGAAAAATCTAAACCCGATGATGATTCAACCCTCAAGGAACATCTTTCCAGTGAAGGGTTTGAGGAGTTTTAGTTAATAAACAATTCCCCCGGCTGCCCAAAAACAGATGAGCCGGGGGAAACATCCTCTTAAGTTCAGATTCTTTTCATCCGATTATGGTAATATGAATGATTTTAAAGATAAAATTATTGCCATAATTCTATTATCTGCATGTTTTATTTTCTTCGGAAACGGGCCGCAGACGTTCGCAAAAGAAGTCGATACTGTTGAACTTGATCTGGAAAATTCCCTGATAATCAAAGAAATTGAAATGGAGTCCGAGCCTGATTCTCTTGAATCCGATCAGGGATCGGTTATTGTTGACGACTCCCTTAATGTGTATGAATATAAGGAAGAAAATGTCTCGGATCAGCCTGAGAAGGCCTATCAGCGGAACCGGAAAGATTACATGGCTGAACTCTTTAAGAAAGACCCACGATGGCATTTAACTCAGTATACCATTAAGCACAGGGACAATCTCTGGGGAATAGCGCGTAAATTTAATATAAGCCACCGGTTTATTATTGATGCAAATAACATCACCGATCCGGATATGCTTATTCCGGGAACAAAATTGAATGTCCCCAATAAAATCGGCATTTACCACCGCGTCCACAGAGGGGACAGCATTTATTGTCTGTCAAAAAAATACCGAGTCTCTTCAGAAAAGATAATTACGCAAAACAGGGTCAACCCGAGAGCGTTGGCTGTTGGTCAAATGCTTTTCATTCCTGATGCCCGATCAATGGCTCATGTCGTTAAAAAGAATAAAATTACGGATCCTGAAAAGTCTGCAGTATTTCAACAATTTGCCTGTACCTGGCCGCTCAAGGGGAAGGTAACGTCCGGTTTCGGCACACGCAAAGACCCTTTTTCCGGAAAGAAAAAATTCCATTGCGGCATTGATATAAGCGCACCGGAGGGAACGCCGATTCATGCAGCGGCAGAGGGCAGGGTGATCTTCAGCGGATGGAAAAACGGTTATGGTAAAGTTATTGTCCTTCGCCATGAAAACAGTTATATTTCAGTTTATGCTCATAATTACCGGAATTTAGTCAAGAAAGGCGATATAATTCAAAACGGTCAGGATATAGCCCTTTCTGGCAAGACCGGTGCCGTTACCGGCGCCCATCTTCATTTCGAAATACGTAAATATATCACACCATTAAATCCTTTGAGGTTTCTCCATTGATGCGATCATTATGCGTTTTATTAATATCACTGGCACTAATTTTTTGTGCATCCGCCGGATGGACCGATATGATCCTCCTGCAGGAGAATTCGATCACCTCAATCTTTTTTACACAAAAGGATGTTGTTGGCGTAAAATGTCACTTAAAGGGCAAGGTTCTTTCTTTTTCGAATCTTGTGACACTTGAAGGCAAAGAGTTAATCGATACCGTAGAGGATAAAAACAGGGTCGTCGTCCGTCTTTATAATACTGAAGGCATTAAAAAGGATGACATATTATACATAATCGATGAGAACAAACTGGTTGTCTCCCGGCTTAAGGCGGAATCGGTTTTTACCAGTGTTTCTTTTGGTCCGGTTTTAATCGGAAGCGGGAATTTTACCCTTGCCCGAACCGGATACCGGGTCGTACAAAAGATTGAGGATGAACACTCGTCGATTGCCTACATCCATAAAACCAGAGGGGATTATTACCGGGAAATTGGCGATACCGGAAAAGCCCTTTACGAGTACAAAAAGGCCATTAATCTTGATAAAGGGAACCCAGACACTCATCTGGCCATGGGTGATATTTACTATGAAAAAAAGATGTATCAATTCGCCTTCAGGGAATACCAGGAAGGATATAAAAACATCTCGAGGCTTTATGATCGGGAGGACAGGTTTCTTTTATTAAAGGGGATGGCCCTGGTCCGATATAAAGAATGTTATGAAGGAACTCTTCCCGCATCTTTGAAAGAAAAATACCGCTATGAGGGCATTTCCTTCTGTCGTGAGGCCCTGGATATCTATTCCGGATCGGTCGATATTAATTATTTACTGGGAATGTTTTATTACAGATCACCCGATGATGATGACGTTAAGGCGCGGGACCATTTTTTAAAAGTACTTGATGTTGACCCCGAGCATGTACCCGCAGGGATAGCCCTGTCTGAATTATATCTGAAACATAAAAATCAGGAAAAAGCCTCTCTGTATCTTCACAAAATTATAAGCATTGACCCCTCTAACAAAAGAGCACGAGAACTGCTTTTTTATTTAGAAAAATACAACAAATAAATTACTTTATCCTGTATACTTATCGTATTTTAGTTCCATTCCTGAAGTATCTTACTTGACATAAGTTAACATGTTTGAATTATTAAAATACCAAGGAAGTTGTTTCAATGATTGTCGATGCCCTTTTAGTTTTGCTGTTGATCTCCTTTACAGTACATATCATGATACTGATATTTTATCTGTTAAGCAAAAAGGGTGTCTTCTTTGTCTGGTTTCTGGCAACGGCGTTCAGTAATTTTGTCATAGGCATGATCTTGACCGTAGTTGCGATTAAAAATCCCGGAAGAATCCGATCCATGAATCTTGAATTGATTTTATGGATACTTTCAGGATTTATATCATCTTTCATGTTGTTGATTAAAGTTTCAATATTTTTTAAAATCTATCGAAGAAGGAAAGATCCCTCTGCCTATGATTACAATTATTTTGGCAAAAAAGTATTTAAGGTTAACACGGTAAAGAATTATGAAGTAGCGATACTTATTTTATCGATGCCTTTTTTTCTGATTTTCGGTGCATATTTTATTGCCAAAATGAGTGTAATGAACTTTTAACCGCGATCACCCCTTTCTCCCGGGTTTTTTTACTTCCTGTGATTTGCGGAATGACATACTCTTTTGTATTTTTTCAATGAAGACTTTTAAACTTCCAGGGATATTCATCTATGTTGCTTGTTGGGCTTTTTTTGCTCCTTTTTTTATCATTTACGGTCCATATTCTTATTGTTGTTTTTTATGTGGTCAATAAAAGCAAGACCCTGTTTTATGCCTTTCTTTCAACAGCGTTTCTTAATGTTTCCATTGCGATGGTTCTGAGCATAGTCGCGTTGAGTCAGCCGGAAAGAATTCGTCATGTTGATTTTAAATTTATTTTATGGATTTTATCCGGGTTTGTCATGGTTTTAATGCTTATTTTGAAGATTTACTTTTTTCGAGCAATTTATCTTCGTTCAAAAGATCCAGATTATTACCATTTAAATTATTTCGGGAAAAAAGTTTTAAATAAAGGGTTTGTCAAACAGTATGAGTTTTTTACTTTTTTTTTATCGATTCCGTTTTTTCTTTTAATGGGGGCATATTTCGTTGCGCGTTTGATTAATCTCATAAGGCATGGGAGTATATGACGTTTTATGAAAATTAGAATTGATGATATTGTGATCCATAAACGGATCAGAGATGACATCGGGGATATGAGTGAACTCAGGGACTCCATGCGTGAAAGGGGATTGATCAATCCAATTGTCATCAACCAGGATAATGAACTGCTCGCGGGGTACAGGAGACTAATGGCCGCCCGGGAGCTGGGATGGAAGGACATCAATTGCAGAGTTTTGCACACCACCTCGAAAATAGATAAATTAAACATCGAAAAGGATGAAAACATAGGCAGAAAAGATTTCACGCCTGGAGAAATACAAAAATACAATGAAATAAGTGAATACCTGCAGGCAAAAGGCCTTCATAAGATCAAACTCTGGCTTAAAAAGATTTTTAAAATCATCAGGGACTGGCTTAATGCGATTTTTTCCCGAAAGTAGGCCTGGTAAAAAGGGATATCATTTCAATATGGTAGGTACAGGGAAACATATCGATCAGCATCAGGCGGGTACAGGTAAAACCTTCCTTAATTAAATCTCTGGTATCTCTGGCAAAGGTAGCGGGGTTGCATGAAACATAGATTAATTTTTCCGGAGATAGTGCCGCCACCGTTCTCCTGGTTTTTTTGTCCATGCCTGAACGGGGGGGATCGACAATAATTATATCCGGTGCCGGGCCGGTTGTTTTAATCTGAGATGACGGCAATGAGAAGAACCGGGCGTTTGTAATATTGTTTTCTTCCGCGTTTTTTCTGGCATAATTGATTGTTCGCTTATCAATGTCATATCCGGTTACCCCGCCTGATTCTCCTGCAAGATAGAGCGAAAAAAAACCGACGCCACAGCAGATATCCATGATGTTTTTCATCGTGAAATCAGCGAGGTTTTTGACCTGATTCAACATAACCGGCCGGAGATGCCTGTTCGCCTGATAAAAAGAGCCGATGTCTCTTTTATAGGCGAGATGAAACTCCTTTTCGATAATTTCAGTCCCGTGGTTTTCGGGGGCGAAACTCACTCCTTCGGAATGAAACGCGATCCTGAAATCATTCGCGGGCAATATTTTTTCTTTCATGCAGGAATTTATTTCCGGTGCAAGCAGGGCACAGCCCTGTTCCGGAAAGGGAATGATCTTATTGGTGCCGTTTTGGTAAAATCCGGTCTCCGCACTGTTTGTTTTTACTGCTGCGTGGCTCCGGTAACCGTACCGTTCACCCGTTATCAGTTCAATGCCCGGAAGGCTGTCCTCCTGCATGCCGGCGATGCGTTTGAGGCTGTCAAGCAGGATAGACTTTTTTATCCGGATTTCACTGTCATAGGACAGGTGCTGATAGGAACATCCGCCGCAATGAAAAAAGTTCGGGCAGAGGGGCCTCGTGCGAAAAGGCGAGGGGAGATGTATTTCAACTATTTCACCGATATCATAATCCCGGTATCTGCGGGTAATGCGCACGGTGCATTCCTCATCAGGCAAAGCAAAGGATACGAAAACCGCCTTCCCGTCAATATAAGCCAGTCCCTTTCCTCCATAAACTGACTTGACAATCGTTACCGAACCAGCATCCACCTGTTATTTCCCTTTTGTGAAAACCTTTAATATCATTCAGATTAGTTTATAGCGATTAACGAAATAAATAGACAATATGTCATTTCGAACGCGTGTGAGAAATCTTGTTTTCACAGAAGGATTTCTCCTCGAAGATTCGTTGAAATGATAAATATGATTGAATCAATTCGGTAACCGTTATAAGTATATCTATAAATAAATCTATACGGCGATGTACAAGAAAAATTTATTGACTAATTATCTTTTATGCGAATTTATTTAGAGATTCTATTCGAGTTTGTAATCTTATTACCCGGGGAAATCATGATCAACCGCTTTCATCACAGACCGGTGTTGTTAATCCAGCTTGTTCTGTTCTCCATGCTGCTCTTCCCTTCCTGTAGTGAAAAAAAAGCATCAGAAACCGAACCGAATAACACTTTTTCCACGGCGAACAGCATTGAGCCCGGTACCGCAATGGAGGGATTCATTGATTCAAGGGAAGACCGTGATTACTATATCTTCACCGTTAATGAGCCGGGAATCGTTGATGTCAAAATATCGGGCATCAAGGGGGTTAATCATTCACTGTATTTCTGGAAGGTTGACCTGACGTCGGAATTGCTGAAAATCGCCGATGATAACCGGAAATCTTCTGCTGAACGCCTGAGGAACATGTACGTCGTTCCCGGGTCTTACTGCGTATCGGTCCAGCACGGAGAACGCGACCAGAAGAAGGAAAACCGTGAAACCCCGTATGTCCTGACCATGGAAACGCGGGTTCCCCTGGCAGAGGAACTTGAACCCAACGATTCCATACTCGCGGCAAATCCCATCCCCCTTAACAGTGAAGTCACCGGATTTTTTTCTCCCGCATATAATCGCATGAACCTTGACAAGGACAATCTTTACCGTGAAGAAGACTGGTTCAGTTTTAATTATACCCGCACTTCTGAACAACCGGTAATTCTCTCTGTCGGTCTCTCCGGCGTTCCGGGTATTAACAGTGAGCTTGCCCTTTTTGACGACCAGGGCTCCCTTCTTGCTTCATCTGACAACGCGGGCGCCGGGATTGAAGAAGCAATAAGCGGGATGGGCATCACCCGGGAGGGGATGTATTATGTACGGGTGCTGTCAAAGGGTTATACGGCGAATAATGATATGACCTATATATTACGCCTGACGACATCAGCGTATGATGAATCAAAAGAATTTGAAGTAAACGATACCATGGAGCAGGCAAACACTCTCAGCGGTGATACCATCAGCGGCGCATTCAGCAATAAGGATGATAACGACTGTTTTATTTTCACCGGGGCACCGGGATGTTACCGTATGGAAATTGTTCCCGGCGGGAATGTCGATATCAGGGCAAAAGTTTATTCAGCTGACCAGATGCCGCTTGCCGAAATCAATAACTGCGGCCCGGGCGAAAAAGAAGTTTACGCTAATTTGATTGTCGATACCATCGTGTATCTTGTTTTATCCTCTTCAGAAATAGCGCATGATGCTGATTCATCATATACCTGCAGATTTATTCCGGTGCAGGTTCCCGGGCAAATGGAGAGGGAAGGCAATAATAGAAAAGAAACAGCCACACCGGTACACGCTGAAAAGATATACGGTTTTATTTCATATAAAAATGACCGGGATTATTATCTGCTCGCAAACAATAAAAAATCATTACGAAAAATAGAGATTACCGGCGTAAAAAATGGAGAAATAAAGGTATCGGTAACCGATCCTCTTGGATATGCGGTAAAGAGCCTTCATCTCTCGGGTGATGACCGCATTGTCCTTACCGAGATGATCGAAGGAAGGGGATATCTTATCATCGAATCAGTCAAGGATAACTATGAATATCCTTATTCAATACAATCCGGGGATGGCCTATGAAAGCTTTGATGAAAATTGTTCTTGTCTCTCTGATCTGTATCTCCGGCTGCACGGGAACGGTCCAGTCCGTCAAAGACGAACCGGGCCCGGCGCCGGAACCGTTTGAAGATTTTCTTGTTCCTGAAAAATATAATGTCCGCTTCATCGGATATGACGAAGGCATCCGTGATCCTCAGAATGACCGACGGTCCTATTACCGGATCGTTATCGATAAATCCCAGGATGTCAGGACTACAACCGGACTTGAGTCCCAGGAAAAAGTATTTGAGGCGTACCTTGAACCGAACCGGCATTTAATCATGGTTGAGAAGTGGATACTGGATGAGACTGAAGGCAAATATATTAAGCTGAATAATATCGACCAGCCGCGCCCGAATTATTATTATTTCGACGTACCCGAGGAAAGGGTTGTGGTAATCACGATGATCACCCTGCCTGACCTGACTGCGACATTTTCAATCGAACACGCGCGCAAGTAGGTCAGGCTGTATTCCTATAATGACGGAGCATCCCCTTTTTCTTTTTCAGAGAGGATGACCTCTTTAGAATAGTAACCGGCTGTCACTTCCAGGGGGACGTCATATTCCTGCCTGGCATTCCAGAAGATAAACCCTTTAACTCCCGCGTCATGGATAGCCCGGATCTGTTCACGAATATATTTTCTGTAGGGAATGGTCCCGAGTTTCATCTGGAACGCCTGAATATAGGTCACGATCCGGGCTTCTTTGGTCCTTTCGCGGGCGTTTTTGGAGGTTATCAATACCGTGTAATAAGGGTCGTTTTGAAGCTTTTTACTCCAGGTGTAATGCGAAGGATAGGCCATGGGGCATATTATATCCACGACCTTGTCAAGGCCCTCCATGCGCTGGCCGATAAGGTCATTCCTGTTCAGCGGGATCCTTCCGAAAATATCCGCCGCGATTAAAGCATTGTATTTTTTCAGATGGTTTCTCATTTTCAGTAAAAGGCCTTCTATAAAACGGTAACGGTCCTCCTGTGAAAGGTATTTCAGCTTTTTCGAATCATTAAAACGGATGTAATCGAACTGGATTTCCCTGAAGCCGTTTATACAGGCGCTTTCAGCAATGTCCATTTTCTCATTAATGATCTCCCGGGAAACCGGATAGTGTTTGAGCCCTTCCGGGAAGACCACGATTCTGGCTATTGCATGAATTCCCTGGTCCTTGCAGTACTGAACATGTTCGGCGGGCACAATGCATTTCTGGTATTTGGAGCTCTGGACATCCATTACCAGGGTATTTATGCCTGCTTCTTTCGCTTTATTAATGAAGAATTTCAGTTTATCAAAATTGCGGGCTGAATAGACATTCAGATAAATTCCACGGTAGAATTCAGGATACTGATACGCAGTATTCTGTGGCGCAGTGGATTTAACTTCTTCTTCGCCGGAAACAGTGATATGGGAGAAGGTGCTGTACATAATTGTTATAATGAGCAGTATGAGCGCTGTATGAAAAAATCTTTTCATGGGTACCTCAAATAAATTTTACGGAAGTGATTATGATCCGTGGAATCTTGTGCTTTTGCTCTTAATATCGTCAACAACGAAAAAAACCTTTTATTGAAAAATTATTGATTGCTTTTAAAGTGCAAATGGGATGATGTTAAAATATATTTCATTAATCTTATACCCAAAACCTTAAAAATAGTACCTGCCTGTTGACGGCAACTTTTTTTTTTGTTATCTATTAAATATCCGTTTGTGTAAATTGAAAGGCGTCCTCACCACGAAACACAATATATTTAGTGACACTTTTTATTACATTGAGAACTTCTTGAATCTCATCATCAATGAGTTATTCTTGTCGGAGCGCACTTGTATATACCACGTGAAACGATAGAACAGATCAGGGAAAGGGCTTCAATAGCTGAAATCATTAAACGCTATGTTCCTTCTTTGCAGAAAAAAGGAAGAAACCATATCGGCCTGTGCCCTTTTCATAAGGAAAAAACCCCTTCCTTTACTGTTTCCGAAGAGAAAAACATGTTCCACTGTTTCGGATGCCAGGCCTCTGGCAATGTTTTTTCGTTTATTTCAAAGATCGAGGGCCTCGATTTCCCTGAAAGCGTGAAATTTGTGGCCCAAATAGTCGGCATCGATATTCCTGAAAGCGTTTCTTCTCCCATACCGGAGCCCCATCAGCGTGATTATGAATTGAATTCTTTCTGCATGGAAATATACCGCAGCAATCTGACCAGACATAAAGGGAATTCCGGCTTTACCTATCTTGCAAGGCGGGGCGTTTCCGAAAAAAGCATGCAGGATTTCAAACTCGGGTTCGCTCCTGACTCATGGGATTTTTTAACCGAAAAATTAAGCAGGTCAAAGTACGATGTAAAACATGCGGAAAGGATCGGCCTGGTCAGTGTTTCAACCAAAACCGGCGCATCCCGCTTTTATGACCGGTTTCGGAACAGGATTATCTTCCCCATTGTGTCTTCCGAGGGGAAAGTTGTGGCTTTTGGAGGGAGAATTATCGGTGACGGCACGCCGAAATACCTCAATTCGCCTGAATCCGAGATTTTTCATAAAAGAAATATCCTCTACGGCATGGACCGGGCCCGGAACAGCATCCGTGAATTAAAAAGGGCCATTGTTGTTGAGGGGTATCTTGATGTAATCGGATGTCACCAGGCCGGGATAACCAATGTTGTCGCTCCTCTCGGGACCGCGCTGTCAGAAAACCATTTGACGATCCTGTCTCGGCTGTGCAGCGAGGTTGTTTTCCTGTTCGACGCCGATTCAGCGGGAATTAAGGCCGCGATCCGTTCCCTGAATATTGCTGAAAGCATAAGCCTTTCGGTAAAAGTCGCGATCCTTCCCCAGGGGGACCCTTTCGATTATATTCTGGAAAACGGCCCGAGACCGTTTATGGCAATTGTTGATTCGTCTTTGAATCCTGTTGACTTCCATATCAATCATATCATTGATACCGGCAGTCATGAAAAACCAGTGACGCTGCTCCTGAAACTCTTTTCGGTAATAAAAGATATAAAGTATGAGACTGAAAAGAATATATACCTGAAAACCATAAGCCAGAAGCTCATGCTTGATGAAAACAGCGTTATTCAGGATTTTAAAAATTATTTAAATAACACCCCCCAGCTTAAATCGATGATCAGAAGTGTCAACAAGGACGTTAAAAACGACTTTTTGAAGAAAAGCTACCGTGAAATTTCACGGTTGCTGCTGACCTATCCCTATCTCGTGGAAAAGGCGGCGATTGATTTTTCAGCATATACCTTTGAAAATATCGAATACGGCCTTCTTCTCAAAACAGTACTTGAGCTGTACCGCAAAGGAGAATCCGTGACTGTTGATAAAATGTTTGACTTTTTTCAGGACGGGGTAGAATTGGAACTTCTCAATAAAATCGCCCTGGATAATATTTTATATGAAAATCCCGAATCTGTGTATGGAGAGTTATATATTAATATCAAATTATACGATATTAATACTAAGATTAAAAAATACGCAGACCTTATAAAAAGCGATTCTCATAGCAACAAGCAGGAATACCTCACTGAAATTGAAGTGTTGAGAAGAGAAAAGGAAAAACTGTCAAACTATATATATAATAAATAGAGGAGTTCTAAAATTATATGAGCAAAAATGAATTAATGCTTGAGAACATCCCTGAAGTGAAGAGACTGATCGATTTGGGGAAGCAGAATAATGAAATAACCTATGATGAGATCAACGATATTCTTCCTGATAAGCTGCTGAATTCAGAAAAAATCGATGACATCTTTATTCTTCTTAATCAGCTCGGCATAGAGGTGGTTGAGGAATCGACCCGTAAAACCCAGGTCCCCCCGGACAAGAAAAAGAAAGGAACGTCAGTCAAGAAATCTTCCGCTGCTGCTGAAAGCTCATCCCATGTGGATGATCCCATACGTCTCTATCTCAAGGAGATCGGAAAGGTCTCTCTTCTCTCCGGCGACCAGGAGGTTGACCTGGCCAAGAGAATCGAAGAAGGGGAAATCCTGATCGAAAGAGCCGTTATGAATTCGACTCTTCTGGTTAATGATCTCATTAAAAACCACTCCAAAGTTAAAAGCGGCAAGATCAAACTTACGGACGTGATGAGGGTGAACCGTCTTTATTATTTTTCATCGGTCGACCTGTCAGACCTGGAAAAGAAATATAGCGAAAAGATGGTTGTTATCATTGATGAGGACAAGAAAGCCCTGCAGAACAACAATAAATTGAAAAAGGTCGAAGAGGGATCGAAAAAAGCCCTGGAACTTCAGGATAAGATCAATGATTCGATGAAAAGAATCAGGACGTCTATAAGTGAGATGGGCATTAATGAAAATGAAATAAACAAGCTCTCCCATAAAATTCAATCAATGGTCAACCGTATCAATGAGACCAAGGAGTTTTTTACTTTAATAGAAAAGAAATACAGTAAGGACATCAAGGACCTGAAACACTATGCGAGAAAGGTCGAAAAGGGTGATGATATCACTAAAATAGTGAAGGAACTGAAACTGAAAAACCGGGACGAGCTGGTTATTATTGTCAAGGATATCCGTAACAATGAACGAAAAATCAGGCGCATTGAACAGGAAGCCGGTTCGAACGCTGATGACATTCTCGAGTGGGGAAAACAGATCTCCATGGGCCAGAGAAAGATCTCGATCGCGAAGAAAGAGCTGATCAACGCCAACCTGCGGCTCGTGGTTTCCATAGCCAAAAAATACGCCAACCGCGGCATGCATTTTTTTGACCTGATACAGGAAGGCAACATCGGCCTCATCAAAGCCGTGGATAAATTCGAATATCGAAAGGGATATAAATTCTCCACGTACGCGACATGGTGGATCAGGCAGGCAATCACCCGGGCCATTTCTGACCAGGCCAGGACCATCCGCGTGCCGGTGCACATGATTGAACAGATCAACAAGGTGATGCGGGAAACCCGGCTGTTCCAGCAGGAATTCGGCAGGGAGCCTTCCCCCGATGAACTGGCAGACCGTCTCGGATGGCCTATCGCCAAGGTAAAGGCCGTGAAAAATGTCGCGCGCGAGCCGATATCTCTTGAAACACCGGTCGGCGAAGAAGAGGATTCCCTTCTCGGCGATTTTATCGAGGACAAGGATGTTGATTCTCCCGCGAACACTGCCGCGTACCGGCTTCTGCATGAGCAGATCAACACCGTCCTCAGCACCCTGCCTGCGAGGGAACAGAAAGTCATCCGCATGCGCTTTGGCCTTGATGACGGATATTCCCACACGCTTGAAGAAGTCGGCTATGTATTCAAGGTGACTCGCGAGCGGATTCGACAGATCGAAGCCAAGGCGCTGAGAAGGCTGCGGCACCCGACCAGGGCACGGAAACTCAAGGATTACCTTGAATATATGTAAGCGGGAGGCAACCGGCGGGATAATCCATTCCGGACCTGCAAACGCTACTGCTGATGAAAGACCCGGTAATCATTAAAACTGTTGCAGTGATCGGCGCCGGTTCATGGGGTACGTCAGTTGCCCTTGTTGTCGCCGAGAGCAATCCTGATATTTCAGTGGTCATGTGGGCGTACGAACGCAGTGTTGTTTCGTCTATTAATAAGGTTCATGAAAACAGCGAGTATCTTCCCGGCATAAAGCTTCCGTCATCAGTCACCGCTACGGCGAGCCTCAAAGACGCGGTCCGCAGCGCGGACGTTGTCATCCTCTCAACGCCTTCTAAAGTCGTGTATGATGTCGCCCAGCGCATGGCAAAGCACATCAGAACAGACGCGCACCTGGGCTTTCTCTCCAAGGGCTTCTGCAAGGTTGACAATGAAATACTTACCATATCACAGGCACTGTCGCGCGCCGTTCCTTCCCACAAGAACCGGGTCATCGCTGTATCGGGGCCGAGCCATGCCGAAGAAGTATCGAGTAAATACCACACCTGCCTTAATGTCGCGGGCACTGACCTGAAAGCGCGTCACGCCATAGCGGAATTGATCTCCTGTGAACATGTACAGTGCAGGGAATCGGCCGATGTCGTCGGCGTCGAACTCGGCGGCACCCTGAAAAACCCTGCGGCCATCGCTGCCGGGATGATCAGCATCCTTCCCGCATGCGGGGACAATCTCGCGGGAGCGCTGATTTCAGAGGCCCTTAAGGAAATGATCCGCCTGGGCAAACTTTTCAAGGTGAATCCTGATACCGTCATTGATATTTCCGGGCTGGGCGACCTGGTCGCGACCGCCCTGAGCGAGCACAGCAGGAACCGCCGTTTCGGCAAGGACATCTCGCGGCAGATCATGGCAAAGGAAGGCAGGCTGCGATTTTCAGACAGGATCATATTGCGTTTCAGGCCGGAGATGGTGATTGAACGGCTGAGCAAAAACCTGCATTACCTCGCTGAAGGTGCCTATGCCATTGAGCCGCTTATCGAGCTGGCATCGCGGCATAATATCGACATCCCCGTTTACCGTTCCCTGTATGAAGTGCTGCTGAACAAAAAAAACCCGTCACTGCTTATCGAAACCATCAAGAACCCGCAGAAATTTGAAGAGCTTTACCGCAACACGAGGATCCATGTCTCTGACCGCAAAAAAGGCCTGGAAACCGTCCGCGGCCAGGTATTCAGGTCGAAGATCGAAAACCGCATAAAGCGGTATGTGCTTTCGGGAACCAACGATCTTGCCGTCTCACTGGTGAATGACCTGGTGGGCGCGGCCCGGAATTCGGGCTACGTTCTTGAAGCATGGGAACTCTCGCTGATAAAGAACGTGGACCCCGGAAAAGTGAGCGCGGCTGTGGGGCGCCTTTCTGACCAGTATCTTGACGGGATCATTGATAATTACAATTCGTTCTTCCGCTGGGTTTACGTGAACAACCGGAAGATGCATTTTTCGTATCATCCGCTCGCGCAGGGCAGGGTCCGTCTCGCGGTTTCGGGAAATATCGAGAAGATCAGGGAGATCCATCAATCGGCGAATCTTGTGTATATACCTCAGTCCACGACAGCCTATGACTTCGTGCCTCCAATTATCGCGATCAGCAAGTCGGCGCTTCCTTCGCCGCGTTTTTACGTGCCTGAAAGCGCCATAGAAAACAAGAGGGCGCGCTACCTCGTAAAAAAAGCGGGCGGTTTTATCGTCAATGAACGCAAATTTTATAATCCGGTCTACCGCCTGACGCTTCATCACTATGTCGCGACCCTGCTCGAGCACGGCGTCCCGGTACTCTTCGCTCCCGGCTCGTCCCCGGCGAGAAATTACGGGTTTTCTTCACTGGAATTTGCATCGCTGCTGCAGGACGTTCTTTACAACCAGGTCGAGATCGCCCTCGTGCCCATGGAAATCAGCCGGAACATTCCGGATGATGACGCGGATAACAGCCACGCGCTCAGCACCCTGGGGACCCATGACGTGAAAGTGCATTTCAGGGAACCCATCGTGCTTTCTGAGTATACGGATTCCACCGCTCCCGAAAAGAATTTACAGAACGTAATCGACCAGGTCTGGGCCTGAATCAACTCCGGCCGGTTTAATCCCGCGTATTCTCGCCCGCGCTTTCGAACGAATAAATGCTGTCAAGGAAGTGATAGACCAGCGTGTTGTCTTCAAGGGGGATGATTTTATTTTTGTAGGGAAGGGTTATGCTGTCATAGACGAAATCGATCTTGATCGGAGCGCCTTCCCTGAATCGTCCTGACGCCGGCACCATGCACACGTATGTTTTAAAATCCAGAGAGACGATCAGTTCCGCTTCAGGAACCGTTTCGTTGAGATGTGCCATGATAAAATCAGCGACATCTTTTACCGTGCGAAGGCCGAGATGGCCGAAAATCGAATTTATATACGGAAAAACGAAGATAATGCCGGTTTTATCGCGGTTTCCTTTTTGTTCATCGAAATACCTGACCAGCGCCATGGATGTTTCATGCTGCAGGTCGATGAATATTGAGGAACACCACAGTGATGCCCGGGTGTACAGCCTCTGCAGCAGCTGTGAGAGGAACGAGAGCTTCTCGTCACTGTAGTAGAGAGATGACGATACCGCGGCAAGTATGGTTTTCCGGTCGTCGATGCTGAAACTCACTGCGTGAAGTCGGTATTCGAGATTTTCGTTTTTGCTGATCACCGTTCGCGCGGTTTTGCCGGTTTCACCGTTTTTTACCGCGTCAGGTATAAAGTCCGGAATAAGGTCCAGGATTTTTTTGTCTCCCGCTTCAGATACGGGATGCAGCGAAGGATGGTCAAAGCGGTACAGCGCGGTCGCTTTTGAGAAATTCGCCCTGTTGTGGTAGTTCAGCAGTGATTTCAGATAATCCGGTTCTCTGCCTGCCGCAAAACCCGGCGTTTGCTCATGCAAAAGGGCATGGAAAAAACGGTACTGGTCCTCGGCATCGTTTCGCTGGATCGAGCCTTCAAGAAATCCCTTGATAACATCTCGCAACGCTGAGAGATTATCACTGTTTCTGGTTTTTTCCATTAATGTTCCTCAAGAGTTCTTTGCAATGGTGCACGTAAAATAGTGTCGTGTCAAGGAATTTCACCTGAGTCAGGCTGATTCAGGCTGTTTTCTTTATTCGCGGGTGATGTCCCCTTCCAGGAGCACGCAACCGGATAGAGCCTGAAAGAGCCGCAAAAGATATAGATATGACGCCGGTCGGCAGGTGAATTGATAAATCCGGCGAGGTCCCGGATGTTGTCGTATACCGCGGCGATCGCCGGGCTTTCTCCCGGTGAGAAGATTTTTGCCCTGGGATCGGCAAGATTGTAATATACACAGGCAATTCCCCTGCCGCTCAACAGATCAAGAATCCCGTGGACGTCCTTGTCTTTCATCAGCGAAACAATATAGACGGGAGTGTGTCCCTTAAATTCATCTGCAATGGTCCGTATCAGGGATTCCACGGCCGCGACATTATGCGCCGGATCATACATGACCAGCGGTGAAGCGGAGATCGTTTCCATGCGGCCGGGAACAACCGTGTTTTCAAGGCCGCGCCTGATCGACTCGTCAGTTATGCGGGGAAATTTTTTTCGCAGCACCGCCATCGCTGCGGCCGCGGCCGCGGCATTGTTAACCTGGTGCCTGCCGTTCAGCCGTATTTCGGCACCGTGAATAAAACGGTCATTGCTCATATCAAGGTCAAACGAATAGCCGCTGCCCGTCCGCGCGCAGCGGGTGACGCGAAAATCACGGTTCATGATCATGCATGGAGCGTTTTTTATGGCCGCGGATTCTTCTATCACCCCGGTTGCAACGGGGTCAGAGCACGCGGCAATTACCGGGACCGCGCTTTTTATGATGCCGGCTTTTTCAGCGGCGATTTTTTCGATCGTGTCCCCGAGGATGTGGGCGTGGTCCATGGATATTTCCGTGATGACCGAGCACAGCGGCCAGAACACGGAGGTGGAGTCCATCCGTCCCCCCAGGCCAGTTTCGATTATCACGATGTCGCAGTGCCTGTCAGCGAAATGGCAGAACGCGGCAGCGGTGAGGACGTCGAAATACGTCGGTTCCAGGCTGTTGTTCTCTGCCATGGTATCAATGCGGGCAAGGATTTCCGCGAGGTCGTGATCAGGAATGGCAATGCCGTTTACCGCTATGCGCTCATTGACTTCACGCAGGTGGGGGGACGTGTACAGGCCGCAGGTGTATCCCGATTCGCGCGCCATGCGGTCGAGCATATGCGCGACAGATCCTTTCCCGTTTGTTCCGGCGATGTGGATCCCGTGAAGGTGTTCGTGGGGGTTGCCCAGCGCCTTAAGGAGCCGGCAGATATTTTCCGGATCATACCGGGTGTAATCAACACGTCTTTCATTGTTGATGTACTTCTCGAGGATGTCTATTTTTTCTGCCATGGGACACCAGCGCGGGCTTGTTATCTGCCGGGGTCAGTTATGAGCTTCGTGACCGTGTCGCGAATGAGGGATTCGGGCGCGTCAAGTCCGGTCCACAGCCTGAACTGGCCCATGGCCTGGCTTATCAGCATTTCGATTCCTTTTATCACGGTGCAGCCCCTTTCTGCGGCCGTTGCGAGAAGCTTTGTGGTGTCAGGTGAATAGACAATATCGAAAACAACATGCCGCGGCAGGAGAAGCTCGGCGTTGAGGGGCGTGGCATCGACCTCGGGATGCATCCCTACCGGCGTTGTGTTGATGATGACATCAGTCGACTGCATGAGGTCCCGGTCAAGAGCAGCAAGCAGTGCGTGACGCGCAGGCCCGGCACCGAACAGGTCCGCGGCGAGCCGCTGGATCTTCTGTTCGTTCCTTCCCGCGATGAGGATGTTCGCTCCTTCCTGTAAAAGAGTAAACGCTATCGCCCGCGCGGAGCCGCCGTTGCCGATGATCATGACTGATTTGCCCCTGAGGCTGTTGACCTTTTTTTTGAGCGGGAGCAGTGCCCCGGCCCCGTCAGTGTTATAACCTTCGATGCGGCCGTTATTGTTTACCAGGGTATTCACCGCCCCGATTGACGCGGCGAGCGGGTCTATGAAATCTATGCAGGGCATTACCGATACTTTAAACGGGATAGTGACACTGGCGCCGCGGATCCCGAGCGCTCTCATGGCGTTCACCGCGTGAGCGATTGCGTCCGGTTCAAACGCGCAATACGCGGCATTGATGCCCAGCTCCCGGAACGCCGCGTTGTGTATCGCCGGCGACAGCGAGTGCCTGACAGGGTTGCCGAATATGCAGTAGATTTCAGTCCGAGCGTTTATATCCATGGGCCGTGACCGTTTACCTGAAAACAAGAAAATATATCATGATCAGTATGAAAGAGTTTAAATCGACGATGACTTCATATTTCAGGGCAATAAGATAGGGCAGTTTGTTGATGTGTTTATAAAGCACGAGATAATAGGCGACCGGGGCGAGCAGTGAAAGATATATATAGTTTCCGGTCAGCACGGTTGCCGCGGTATAAAAGACAATCCCCGCCAGAGATAGAAGGGTAAGGGTTTTAAACGCGTTTTTTAATCCGAGCAGGACGGGAATTGTCTCCCTTCCGAAAATCAGGTCGCCCTGGATGGCGATAACGTCCATCAGTATCTGGCGAAGAAAAATAATCAGGAATATGACCGTTCCGGCCGCGAGCGCGGTTAACACGGACGCGCCGGAGTCGATTGCCGGTAAAAAGATCACCGGGACGAGCCAGCCGAAGCTGGTGATAATTTTAGTGTTGTATATCTTTTTCGGGATCTTCCCCATCGCGGCCACGATTTTACGGACCAGATCGGTCGAGTAGAACAATCCCAGCAGATATGAAAGGACCAGAATGGTTGTTGTCGCCATACTGTACTTGAGAGAGATCCACAGCGAAACAGCTATGCACAGCAGTGACAGCGCGAAATAGAGATTCCCGAATCGGCCGTAGATGGCGTATTTGTACGAATTGCTTTCTTTGAGAAACGTTCGGTCAAAATAATTATTCATAGAATACATGGAAAAGATATAGAGCAGGGAGATCAGGGCGAAGTTGATGTCTTCATGCATGCCGCAATATTTTTGTACAACCAGGGTCATGAAAAACGCCGCTATTGATGAAACGAGGTGCGAGCGAACTGAAAATTCGAGAATCCGCTTAAGGCCGTTCAGCAGGAGATTGCTTTTGCTGAATTTGAACGCGTAGAGCCTTTCCATGGCGTTGTTGATGATCCATCCCGGGGTTGAAGCACCGGCAGTGAGAAGGACATATTCGGAGTCATTGAAGTCTTTTTCCTGAAGCTCATCCGCCGTTTCCACTAAAATGGTCCTGACCCCGGCTTCTTCGCCGATGTGGGCGAGCCTTTTGGTGTTGGCTGAATTTTTTCCTCCGACAACGACAATGGTGTCCACGCCTTTTTTTATGCCTTCAATAACATCGGCCTGCCGGTAACGGGTTGAATCGCAGATGGTGTCCACGATCTCGATCGTCGGGCACCGGTCTTTCAGTTCCCGGGCAATTGAATTGAACAGCTCCCTCTCCAGCGTGGTCTGCGAGACCAGGAGGCATTTTTCGGTAATGGGGATGTTGCGCGCCTCCCACGGGGATGATATGACTGCCACGCCGGAGCTCGCATAGCTTTTCAGGCCCACGACTTCAGCATGGTCGTCGTCGCCGGTGATGATGGTGAAGTACCCCTGCGATGAGTATTTTTTAATGATGGCCTGAACTTTGGCGACGCGCGGACAGGTAAGGTTGATGACCCTTGAAGCTTTCTCCCTTATTTTTTGAAAATCCTGGATCGGTATCCCGTGAGTGCGGATCGCTATGGGCGAGCCTGAAACATCATCCAGCGAATGAACGGTTTCAAGCCCCCTCTTGGTGAGGATGTCGATCGTCTGGGGATTATGGATCAGCGGCCCGTAAACGGCGATGGGCTCATCGGTCGTGTTGATTATAGTGACGATTTTCTGCACGGCGTTTCGCACTCCCATGCAGAAGCCGGAATGGCGGGCGAGCTCAATCTTCATCGGTTTCCATCAGAGATGGGGAATTTTTTTTCATGAACCGGGGACGGGAGAGGGTTCCTTCAAGGTTCAGCACGATGTCGCCGTCAGCGTTGGTATAGGAACCCAGCATGTCCCGGTAGTTTTCCAGTACCGCTGAATCGGAATCGATGGAAATGGCCACGTTTATTTTTGAATTGGTGAATATTTTCGAGAGATTGATGGTCCCGGTTATGGACCCCTGAAGGTCCGGGCCTGAAACTTTCATCTGCTGAATCGAGACCGTATCATTTTGAATGACAAAGTTCATGATCACTGATGAAAATTTCATGGGGGGCAGGGTCAGCTTCATCCCCGCAAGCGCGGAAGGCAGTTCGATTTCGGTGATCTTTAAAGCGGTTTTTTCCATGATTACTTTGATCGTCCCTTTGTTGATCCCGGAACCGCCGGGCTGCAGGGTCAGGTCATAGTTGCAGTTTATGCTTGAATTCAGGTCAACACGATCAGAGTGGTAAGCCGTGTTTTTCAAGCTCACGCTTCCGTTAAAGTCATGGCTCATCAACAGCGAGTAGGGATTAATGTTTCCGTCAAGGATGACGCTCTGTATGGTCAGTTCATCCCCCCATTTGGGGACGATGGTCACGTTTTCCGCTGAAGATGTCCCGATTAAACTGATATCAAGGTCCTCAATGTCGATGCTTTTCAGCGATTTGCCTTCCATCCCTTTCAAACGGCTTATGATGACTTCGCCGTAAGGGAAGGTCAATACAATGAAAATGAGGGTCAGCGCGATCGACAGGACCATGTATGTTTTGAAAAAGGGAAGCGAAAACATCGCCTTAACAATGGCCCTGACTTTGCTGAAAAACATGAATATGATCGTTCGTATCTGCCTGATATCCATTTATTTTGCTCTATTCCTTGGTCACGCTGTCAAATTTTATGGTAACGTCATAGGTATCACGGCCTTTAAACGCCTGGGTGATCCTCAGTGAACTGATTTTAATCAGGAGTCCGGAATTTTCCATGTCGTATATAAACTCGAGCATGGGGACGATGCTGACCCCTTCGAACTTCACGTCGGTGCTGACTTTCTTGTACTGGTCCTGCCGTGTCCCCGGCGTGTCCCTGGTGTAGACCTTGTTTTCGAGAATCCCGGTCTTTTTCGCGTACTCTTCAATCAGCGTGGTTACGCCCTTGCTCTGCCTGAGCATTTTTTCATACTGCGTTTTTTTATTTTTTGTTTCCCGGTAATCTTCATAGATCGAGGCCAGTTTATCGATTTTTTCCTTCGAGCTTTTTGATTCATCCTGACTGCTCGCCCGGTAGGAAAGCAGCGGGGAGACGACCAGATAATACGCGGCCGTTATGCCCACAATAACGGCGAGTATGCGCAGGAGGAGTTTTTCGCGTTCGTTCAGCGTTATCATTCCTGTGGCCTTTTCCTGTCATCGGGTATTTTCAATTTGATTGTGAGATTAAATGAAATTTCGTCTTTGCGTGAACTTTTAATGTTCATGGTCACCGAATCATACTTGCCTGTCTGTTTAATGCGTTCCTTGAAGTCGTCAATGGCCTGGCTTGAAGACACGGTCCCGTCAATTCTTATGATCCGTTCATTGATTATCATGTTTTTCAGGGTGAAATTCGTGCTTTCAGGGAAATGCAGGAGCATGTCATTCAGCATGTCCATGATTGAATCTTCGGGTGTGATGAACATCTCAATGCTTTTCAGGTCTTTTTTTTCTTTATTCAGCAGTTTCATGGCCTCGGCAATGGGATTGTCGGTTTTTGAGGCTGTTTTGAAATAGCGCTTGTAATGGTCTTTCAGTATCTGGTCATAGTGGGTGTTCATAGTTGACGACATCACCATCGAAGCGATGAGATTGATCAGCAGAACGATAAGGGAAAGAACGCCGAAACCTCCGGCAAGGAAATACATCCTCCGTGAGGACTGTATCGCTTCTGAAGCGAATTCCTGCTTGAGGAAATCGACGTAGATGCTTTTTTTGTTGAGGTAGGCGAGAAGCGCGCCCAGCGCGACCTGGAAGGTCTGGTTAAAGTTGTTCTCGCGGTGGTTTTCAAGAAAAGGGTGGGCGACCACGGGGATGTTCAGCTCCCGCGAGATCAGCGACCCTATACCGGTCATGCATGAGCCGCCGCCCGAGATCAGTATCCTGTTGTACGGGAACTCGCCGCATTCCGCATGGAACGCCTTGATGGTCAGGTTGAGCTCATCAAGCAGCCGGGACGTCATTTCGGTAGCGGCGGTGAATATTTCCTTGAGGCTCGATTTGGCGATCCCGAGTGATTTGTATGTTTCACGTTGCGTGTTGTTTTCATAGGACATGAGGTCGAGGTTGAGCGCGAGCAGCGTCCTTTCGGATTCAGCCGGCCCCTGGTTCAGGGCATCGGAGACCGCGTCAATGATTACGCCCGAGCCGGCGGCAATCGCCCGCGTGTACATGAGCCGGCCGTTGAGAATGATGTTCACGATCGTTTTCTGGTGCCCGATGTGGAGCTGGATGATATTCTCTTCAGGGATGGTATTGAAATAGCGGTAGCATTCGAACAGGGCGTTCGATTCGAGACCGATCCTGATCGGGTCAACGGATGATTCCTTCAGGGGGGCGATAAATTCGGCAATGCCGGACTTTTTCACCGCGCCGATCATTATTCTGCCGGGATGGGCACTGTCGTTGAGCGGCTGAAAATCTATGATCAGGTCTTCCAGGGGGAAGGGAACATCCTCTTCAGCCTCGAACGGGACCGCATCCGCGATTTTTTTCATGTCGCTGAACGGGAAGCTTATGTTCCTGATGACCGCCTGTTCAACGGGGATCATGGTAATAAACCTGCATCCCTTGAGGGATTCGTCTTCAAGGAGCGTGAGAAGCGCTTCTTGCACCGCTTCTGCACGGTTTTCTTTTGCCATGTCTATGTTTTCAAAAAGCAGCGATTTGATCTGGAAATCCTTGAACCCGGTCTTAATCGCGAGCGCTTTTATGGATGATGTCCCGATGTCAAGTGCGGCAAGATTTTCGAACAAGGTGCTCCCCCTGAATTAATACTCGCTCCAGTAAAGATATTTTTTTGACTGCCTGTTATAATACGCTTCAATGGTAACCGTGGCGTTATCAATGGTCGCCGCTGCGGTTATTCTAAAAATATAGGACTTTACCGTCAGCAGGTTTTTCCTCACTGTTTCATCTTCGATCACGTCATTTATATCATCGACAGACCTGAAAGGGTCAATGCGTCTTCTGCTGATAATGTCAGACACAATATCATCAGTCATATTATCTGTCAACGCTGATAACACCCTGTAGGGGGCGGTATTTATATTAATTTTATTGAGGCTGTCGTTATATTCATCCCTTTTCCCGTAGACCCGCAGGTAATCGGAAAGCTTCCTGCTTTTTTCGCGTCCGATCGCGTTGGCCCCTTCCTCGTCCTGGACCGGGGCTTGTTCCCCGCCGGCGCCGCCGGTGGCTTCCAGGATCTTGTCAATTTCAAACGCGGCGCCTCCTTTGTTGTTGTCCACCAGATTTTCCTCAAGGCCCGCACTGCCTCCGCCCAGGCCGTAATATATTTCCGGGGTGATATCTTTGAGCATGAGCAGCTCCATTATGCTGTCCATCTCCGCGTTTTTGGACGAGTAGGGGGGGATGAGGTTCAGGTAGTAATCCGAGGATTCGGCCCCGTAGGGATTGCGGGAATCGTCGACATCCACCCAGTCGGTCATGATGTCCGCCAGTTCCAGGGGAAGCCCCATATTGATGATGAAGCGCTGCAGAATGCCGTAGTACGGGGTGTATTCCTCCTGGAAGACCTCGTTCGAAAGGACGCTGAGGTTGATTTTTGAGTTTTCGTCGGTTATTCTCAACAGAATCGAGCCGTCCTCATCGTCAAGGGGCACGGGAGGGAATTCAAGGGCCCAGATGTCGTTATAGGAATCGATACTCTTATCGGTTTTTTTCCCGGTGAGCATTTCTGATGACACGCCCTTGTCGTCCGCGTAGAGAATGTACTTGCCGAGCTCTATCCCCGATTTCGCGAGAAAACCCGCCTTGAGCCTGTTCTGCATCTTCCGCATATAGTTGATGTTGGTCTGGGACACGGCGATGAATTCACCGGCTACCGAGACCAGGAGGGTCGTGATTATAAGCACGATAACGAGCACGTAACCTGATGAATTGACAAAGTATGAAAACACGCCCCTTTGTTCAAGAGCGGCCTTTCTCCTGTCGTAATCGAGCAGGAATCGGGTGATGGTCCGGTTGATGAATGATCGTATTCGTTTCATATAATCGGTTATTCTCATTTCACGTTCAGTTCATGGATATACTTGAAATAACGCTGAACTCCTCGATGTCTTCCGGGTTGTCCGTTTTCGCGCCGAATTTTTTCAGCTTGATCGTTGTTTTTATCAGTTCAGGGAAACGGGACTTCTCGCGTGAATCCCAGGTGTCGTCCCAGTCATTGCCGGCCTTAAACTGGAACTGGAGCGAGATGACGTTTTCAAGAAGGATGCTTTCCGTGCCCCCGTTTTCGGGATCGTCGTCGTAATGGTTTTCTTCCCGTATTATTAAAAAGAACACGCCGGGATATTCCGCATCCTCCTTGAGATAGTAGCCGACTTCGTGCACGTCGCTTCTGTGGTACGGGTCTTGAGGCGTACCCAGCATGGCGAATTCATTATATGACACGGTGACAAAATTGATCCTGCTGTTATCGCCTTCGGCCTCGCATATAAAGCATATCTTCTTGTTGTCTTTTTTATAGTAGCAGTTTGACAGGTCCCGGTCGATTTTCGAGATCGCGAGGTTGACGTTTTCATACATCTCGGCGTACCCGGTCATGTCTTTTATGGATGTCAGGGTCGACCGGTACGCGGAGTAAACCATCAGCATGATCATGGAGGCGATGGCGGATGCCACGACTATCTCAATAAGCGTGAAGCCTTGCTGGTTTGAACAGCGCGCGGTGATTTTACGGAGCAACCTGTTCATCACAACTCCGCGAAAACATATGAGATCGTGATCGAGCGGTCGCGTTCGCGTTCCTTCCACGATACGGTTATGGTCGTTTTTTTCGCCGGGAGCGGACCCAGAAGCGGATGCTCATAGCGTTCGGTCACCCGCGTCAGGTAAAAGCGCTGGTTTTCCTCAACCGGTTCGTCTTTGAGGTCGGGCCCGCGCATTTTTTCATCGATGAACTGGTTCATCTGGCTCTTGGCGATGAGTATGGCGGTGGTATGGTTTTTGTTCCCTGACATCACGTATATTCCCGACGACACTCCTGAAAAAATACTCAGGAGCACGATCGAAAGGATCGCCATGGCGATGAGTATTTCGACAAGGGCGAACGCGCGAGTGTCACTCGTCGTTTTCGAACGTGAGAAAACCATACTTGACTTCAGCCTCTTTAAGGTGCTTGTATATTTTGAGCGACCACTCCTCTTCATCGTTGATAAGAATGTGAACAATAACATTGTCTGAATAGCCCTGGGGGTAAAAGGGCACGAGCGCATTCCCGCTCGTGATCTTTTCCCCGGTGGACAGGAGCACTTCTACCAGTTTAAAGGAATCGTTGAATTGACGGGACTTCAGGATTTCCCTGGGGTGGTCAACGAATATGCCGTCCTGCCTTTGCAGAACAGAGATCGCGTTGTTCCGCTTCAGCACTTCCTCGATTTCCTGGCCCGAGTCATCGGTAAAAGGCTCGTAGAGATGAAAGGCAAGATAATTCATGTTGCCGTTGAGAAACGCGTCATCGTATGTTTTGGCGATAACTCCGGAGACAAGGTTGAAGTTCTTGCTTTCATCACCGAGAAAACGCGTCATGCGCGGCGCGACCATCATTGCCATGATCGACATGACTACAATGACAATGATGATCTCGATCAGGGTAAATCCGTCGTCTGCTGAAATGTATTTCCTCAGAAAAGGGAGCATGCCTTTCTATCCGCGGGATATAGTGCCGGCCTGCCGGAATTCACGCATAAAAGCCCGGAAGCTTTACCGGCGGCGATACGGCAATACGGAGAAGTTATTCCCAGCTTTTTATATCGGCGTCGTACTCTTCGCCGCCTTCTTTGCCGTCGGCACCGAAGCTCATGATTTCATAGTCAGGATCGTTTTCGCCCGGTGAACGGTATTGATAGGGGTTTCCCCACGGATCAGGCGGGATTTTTTTCATGATTCCATCCTGAACAAGGGCCTGCAGGCCTTCGTCAGTAGTCGGGTAGTTCCCTTTTTCAAGAGCGTATTTATCAAGGGCCATGCTGAAGTTCTGTATCTGGGTTTTCGCGGCAGTGACATTGGCTTTTTTGGGCATGTCCATAAAACGCGGTACGACCAGGGCTCCCAGAATGGCGATAATGGTGACCACGATCATTATTTCCAGAAGGGTGAAGGCCCTCTCGTTGCGTATCTGACTGAACAGCCGGTGCAGTCTTTTTTTCAGTAGTGATGTCATCGTACTCTCCTTTTTATTTTATCTTGGCCGGTTAAACCATCAGGTTCATTTCCATAATGGGCAGCATGACCGCCATAACAATCGTGGCAATGATGATCCCCATGATTATGATAATAATCGGCTCAATCAGGCTCGTGAGGCCCGAAATGGTCAGGTCAAGTTCCGTTTCATACACGTTGCCGATATTGAGCAGCATCGTGTCCAGGCGGTCACTGGCCTCGCCTGCGGAGATCATGCCCAGCACGAGTTTGGGAAGAAACCCCGTTTTGTTGAGCGCGAGGGAAACCGATGAGCCCTCTTTTATCATTTTAGCGGCTTCAGTGATCTTCTCTTCAATAATTTTATTTCCAACGATTTTTTCAACGATTTCAAATGATTTCATGATGTCTACTTTATTGGAAAGCAGAATCCCGAGGTTCTGGGTGAATTTCTGCACGATGAGCTTCGTATACAGCTTCTGGAAGATCGGAAGCTTTAATTTCAATTCATCGATTTTTTTTCTGCCGGCCTCGGTTGCCGCGTACCGGTTGTACGCATAGATCCCGATGAGGACCAGCACGGGCAGAAGAAACCAGAACGTCGAAAGAAAATTGCTGGTCCCGATAACGATCTTGGTCGGCAGCGGAAGTTCGCGGTTCTGGTCGCGGAACATTTCGGCGATACGGGGGATGACATTGACCAGCAGGAATATAACCACCGCAACGGCAAAAAGGAACATGAAGGACGGGTACCACAGCGCCGCCCTGACCTTGCTCGTGAGGATGTTTTTCTTTTCTTCCATTTCGGCAAGCCGTTCAATGACCTCGTCAAGGGAGCCGAGGCTCTCTCCGACCCGGACCATGTTCACGTACATATCGGAAAAGATGATCCGGTGTCGCTGCAGCGCGTTGGAGAACGTCGAACCTTCCTCGATTTTTTCTTTGATGTCCGCGATTACATTTTTAAAATGGCGGTTTTCAACCTGGTCAATGATGTCGCTGATGGCAACGGGCAGGGGGAGTCCCGCTTTCAGGAGCGTTGCAAGCTGCCGCGAGAACAGGCCCACCTGCCGCGAGCTGAACCGCAGGCTCATCGTGTTGGAGAACCGGTTGATCGCGTCCCTTACGGGATTTTTCCGTTCGCCGGTATCGGCCTGGCTGATTTCCTCTTTTTTTAACTTGACCAGGTACAGGCCCTGGGAGCGAATCTTCTGGCGGGCAGCCGCTTCGGAAGGCGCGTCAACATAGTCGGTCACCGTTTTGCCTTCCCGGTTGAGTGCTTGATAGAGATACAGCATGTCAGCTTACCCGTAATACTTCCTCAACAGAGGTGATGCCGGCAATCGCCTTATTGAGCCCGTCCGCGAGAAGGGTTTTCATCCCTTCTTTTATGGCGAGGTCCTTGATTGCCAGAGCGTCCGCATGGGTCATGATCTGCTTCCTGATCTCCTGCGATATCGGCAGCAGTTCGTAAAGGCCCAGCCTGCCCGTGTATCCGGTATTGATGCATTTGGGGCATCCCACCGCTTTAAAGAGTTTGCCGCCTTTCAGGCTTGACGGCTTCAGGTTCAGTTCGGTCAGCATTTTCTGGGAAGGTTTGAACGCCTGCTTGCAGTGGGGGCAGAGCATCCTGACGAGCCGCTGCGCGAGAAAAGCGTTGACCGATGACGCGATGAGAAAGGGCTCGACCCCCATGTCAATAAGCCGGGTGATCCCGCTCGCGGCGTCATTGGTGTGCAGGGTCGAGAAAACACGGTGGCCGGTCAGGGCCGACTGGACCGCTATTTCGGCTGTTTCAAGGTCGCGGATTTCCCCGATCATGATAATGTCAGGGTCCTGCCTGAGTATTGACCTGAGGCCGCTCGCGAACGTAAGGTCTATTTTCGGTTTAACCTGCATCTGGCCGATGCCCCTGAGCTGGTATTCGATAGGGTCTTCAACGGTCAGAATATTGACGTCATTGGTGTTCAACGTGGTAAGGACGCTGTAAAGGGTCGTGCTTTTTCCGCTTCCGGTCGGCCCGGTGACCAGGACGATCCCGTGGGTCTTTTTGATTACCTCGTTGAATTTGTTCAGGGTATAATCGTCAAATCCCAGCGAGTTCAGGTCGAAATACATGTCGGTCTTGTTGAGAAGCCTGAGCACGATCCTTTCGCCGTAGTAGGTCGGGAAGGTCGAAACACGGATGTCGATGTCTTTGCCGCCGATTTTCAGCTGTATGCGCCCGTCCTGGGGAAGCCTGTTCTCGGCAATGTTCAGGTTTGCCATGATCTTGATACGAGAGATGACCGCTCCCTGGTATTTTTTAGGCGGCGTGTACATCTGGTACAGGATGCCGTCAATGCGGTACCTGACAATGAGTTCCTTTTCGTAGGGTTCGATATGGATGTCACTCGCGCGGTCATTGACCGCCTGTTTGATGATCGTGTTAACCAGCCTGATTATCGGCGCGTCATTGACCATGTCCATGATGTCTTCGGTTTCGGTGATCTGGCTGGTCAGTATTTCAAAGTCGGATTCCTCGAGGTCCTCGATGACGTCGTCTGTCGATTCGGCTTTAAGCACGTCAAAATGCGTGTTGATCACGCGTTGAACTTCATCCCCGGTGGAAATGACAATGTTCAGCCTGTGGCCGGGGAAAAGCAGTTTGAGGTCATCAAGGGGCTGGATGTTAAGGGGGTCGGTTATGGCAACGCTCAATATCTTTTTCTTAACGTTCAGCGTATAGGGGATCAGCTTGTTTTTTTTCATGAAGGAGACCGGGACGATGCTGAATACGTTTTCAGGGTCGTCGAAGTCGATTCTGGCCAGCGGCTTGAGGCCGTACTGCTCAGCGATGCAGCCAAGGAGCTGCTCTTCGGTCGCGAGGCCTTTTTTTATGAGATACTGCCCCAGCCTGATACCGCTGTTCTGCTGGGCAAGAATGGCCTCCTGCAGGTCCTCCTGGGTGATGATCTTTTTATCGACAAGTATCTTGCCCAGTTGTTTTACGGTCTGTTTGGTCATGGGCCTATCTTTTTTTCATGAGTTTCTGGATGTTGCGTTTTTGCCTGGTTATCGCGTCCATCCGGTCCTGCTTGGTTACGATATGCGGCGTGATAAAGACAAGCAGGTTGGTCTTGCGGTATATGGTGCTTCTGCTTTTAAACAGCCATCCCAGGATGGGAATATCGCCGAGCAGGGGGACCTTGTTGTCGGTCACGGTTTTATCGTTGCGGATGAGTCCCCCGATAACGATGGTTTTACCGTCAATGACCGTAACCTTTGTTTTCAGGTCCCGTTTGCCCAGTGTCGGGGGCTTGTCTGTGGTGGTGCTCGCTTCAAGAACCTGGTTCGCTTCCTGGTAAATATCCAGCGTGATCCGTTCCTGGTTGGTAATATGGGGGGTGATCTTGAGTTTAATGCCCACGCTTTTGTAATCCCAGGTGTAGAACTGGTTGCCTGCGTCGGTAATACGGGTATTGGTCTGGATCGGCACTTCTTCCCCTACGTTGAGTTCGGCTTCCTGGTTGTCTATGGTGAGTATCTGGGGAGTCGAGATGATATTGTATTCATTGTCATAGGCAGTAGCGTTAAGCAGCGCGAACCCCAGGGCCGCGGCGTCATAGATGTATCCCAGCTGGAACCCCTGGTTCATGGGCATGATGGTGCTTTTCCCCATAACCTCACCGGAACTCAGGCTCGATACTCCCCCGGGAAGTGACGACCCGCCAAAGCTGTTGGAACCCGACTGGCCTCCGAGCATCCAGTTGATTCCGAATGAAAAGGTATTGTCCGCGCCGACTTCAACAATAAGCGCCTCGATAAGGACCTGCTCCCGCACGATGTCGAGCTCTTTTATGATTCTCCTGATTTCCTTCATCTCTTCGGGTGTCGCTGAGATAATCAGAGAGTTGGTTTCCTTGTTCGCGATAATGGAAAGCTTCTGTTCTTTCGCCGGCTTTGTCGCCTGTGTTTTGGTTACCCGCTGTGTTTTTTTCGAGGGACGCGCTTCTTTCTGTGTTATCGGGGTAGTGTCAATTTTTGTGTTTTCAGAAAAGGGGATCCTGGCCAGAACGTTCGCGAGATCTTCGGCATTGGCGTTTTCCAGGTGGATCACATGGATGTTCCCTTTGGGAGTAAATTCATCCTGCTGTGTTTCGTCTAGGGGTTTGTCAAGAGCGGTAGCGACTTTTACCAGGCCTTCAAGTTCTGAAGAGTTCCCGCTGAATATGATGGTGTTCAATGACTGATAAACTACGATGCTCATGTTCGGTGAAGCGATTGCTTTAAGGGCGCCCGCTATTTCATTCGCCTCGGCGTATTTCAGGTCAAGAAGGTAGGTGACGGTTTTGTCTTTATCGAGTGAGATGGTGTCTTTTTTCCCGTCAAGGATGACTTCCACGTTCTTTTTGACCGCTTCTTTAATCGGCAGTATTTTAATAAGGTTTTCGGTTTCAACGACCGCAAGTTCCTTTACTTCCAGTATTGATTTCATGACATTGAAAGCTTCGCTCACGGGAATTTTTTTCGCGGAGCTGATGGTTATTTTCCCTTTGATTTTGTCATCAATGATGATGTTCTTCCCGATAAGCTGGCTCATGACGTTTAAAAATTCAGATATTTCGACGTCCTTGAAATTGAGGGTAAAATATTTTTCTTTCTTTTTAGGCGCAGTTTTTTCAGCCGTTGCCTGTGCAAAAACCGCCGTCCCCGGCAGTGCGGGGTCCGTGATATCAGCCGGGACAGCCCATGGAATAAAAGAGCATAAAAGCGCTAAGAGTAAAAATCGTCGTATTACCGAAAATTTCATAATCTCGTTCCTGTATTATTCACTGATGTTGTACTCGAAGGTCATTATTTTGCCGCCCCGTTCGATGTCCGCGGTGATCCTTGAATCGCTTTTCAAAGCTTCCCACATTTTATATAACTTCTCGGTACTGTCTATCTTTTTCCCATTAATTCTTCTTACAATGTCTCCATTTCGCGCACCCAGCTTATACAGGATATTGTAAGGACGAACTTTTATAAGGCGGTAACCCGCGACTTCACCGTTTTCGCGGTAGGGGCCCGCTCGTAACCCCTTTAATGCGTTGTCCATATTATTGAGGACATTCTGTTTTATCTCAGCCCTGCTTATCGTTTTTTTGATCGTCCCGCTGTTTCCCGATGCATCTCCAGGATTTGACGGGGAAGGGCCTGGTCCCTCTTTCTTGCCATACATGTCCAGTGTATACCGGGAATCGCCTGATTTCAGGTATACTTTTGACGCATTTATTGATACAAGCGTATATCCGTAAACATCGCTATTGATATCATTGTTGATTCGATACAGAGCAAATATTCGGGGATCTTTTTCTCCTTTTTTCTGTATCAGTGCCCTGGCTATTGATGCAGGGCCGGTTATAGTACCCAGGAGGTTCAGGTCATCAAGGGAGCCGGTGCGAACAAGTGTGTCTTCTCCATCCTTTTGAGGAGTCAGGTCCGCGATTTTAAAAAAACCCGATTCAATAATTATGTTGTAATCGGAAAAGTCTTTTTTGTTTTTCTGGATATTTCTGCCTGAGTAATGTTTTGTTTTAATATTATATTCGGGCGTAATGATATATCTTATAAACTGATTAACGGTCAATGCGGTTAAAACAGAAAAGATCAGGACCGCGATGACATTGATAACATGATATTTCAGGGTTTCACTATCCATACTACTATTATATAATGATTCTCCTGCGATATAAAATGTTTCACAACAGGAATAATCGGGACAACATTTTATTTATAATTGGCTAAAAAGTAAAGTCAAGCACATTAATAAGAATACTCCGATCTCTTCATTGAAGAAGCCGGCGGGCGCTGCTCCGTCATTGAATACGAAATATTCCTCACTGTCACATTTGACCATTTACTATTGTATCATCCCTTTTTTTGAGAAGGGCGGGTAATTTTTTTTTTAGAAAAATGGTGAGAATAATAAGAATGAATAATCCAAAAATAATCAATTTATACCTGTCGAGGTAGGGGAAAATTGACCTGAAATTTTCAGCCAGTTTATATCCAATAGAAAATTGAATGATAGAGGTAAATAAAAGGGCACAGAAATCCACCAGGATAAATTTATAAAATTTTACTTTCATCAGACCCGATGTAAAAAACAGGGCGTTTCTTACACCGAAAGGAATGAACCTCCCGAAGAACAGGGTTTTGACATGGTATTTTTCAAAATATGCTTCGATTTTATCGATTTTATATTTTGGCAATATTCGTGCAAAAAATGGGATTTGCAATATTTTGGGTCCCCCGAAACGTCCAATCGTATAAGGGATCCAGTCGCTGATCAAAGCCCCGAAGAAACATCCGATAAAGATGATAACGGTATGGTCTTTCTGGAGCGTGGCAGCGATAGATGCTGAAATTATAATTACGACGTCTTCAGAAATTGGGATGCTCAATCCCGAAAGCATAAGCAGTGCGAAAGATATATACTGGACGTATGGTGCCATTTGATAGAGAAAGTCGATTAGCGTGTTCATGGGATACCTGGCTTATTCTACAATGAACGGTTCGGTTTTTAGTGCGGTAAGTCCTTTCTTGATCCATACCCGGATGAAATAGGCGCTTTCGCCATGGTCTGATGTCCGTGTTCCGATTTCTTCAATAGTGCCGATGGATTCAACTGAAAATTCATAGAACTTGCTTCTTCTGCTGAATGGATCACTAATCAGAACAAGTATATTATCATCCGTGGGATGTTTTTTAGGGGTTCCTTCAAAAGGCTTGTGTCGCAGGGAGAAGTTGGCATCTCTGAATATATCTATTGCGTATTTTTCAGAAGAAGAAAGAAGCTTTTTTATATATTTAATATCTTCCATAAATTAAAAGCCCCTTGATATTTCTCTAACCGCCGCCGTTTATTTACATCATGAAAACAAGATATTTATATACTTGACGAGAACGATTTAGCTCGTATAAGTGTTATACCATTATTATATGGTATAAATCTGGTTTTCCTGTTATAAATTAATTATTTTTTAAACTTAAACGGGATGATTCAATTTGCCCATAAATAAAGTAGTGTCATATTAAAGGCAATTACATTTATTATGAATCTAAAAAAAAATAAAATTTTATATGTTTCAGCTGCATTGGGATGTTGTATTATTTTTTTTATAGCTTTAAAGATTTATTACAGTTTAAAGTACCCTCAGGAATTTATTAAAAAAGAAGTTTCTTCACTGATCAACACAAGCCTCAACCGGGCGGTCCAGTATGAAAATCTTTCGATCAATTATTCGGGGGATATCGTTCTGACCTCTTTTGACCTCTCGGCATCCAGTGATTTTAATGATAATATCAGCCTTATTAAAGCGCCGAAGATGGTAATTGATCTTGATTTCATTGATCTGATGAAAGGACAGATCACAATTAGAGGTTTTAATATTCGTGATGCTGAATTCAGGTTCCTTAAAAGCTATGGCAAGGATTATCATGAATCTTTTTCAAACATTGTCGATCTCGCCAAAAGGATACTTCAAATAGCCTCGGTCAACCAAGGTTCATTTTCTGTAATTTTTAAAGGCTGTACCGCGCGTTATGAAGAAATTTTTAAGGATGAAAATATTACGATTTTGATGGATGATATCTTTTCATCCATTGTTATTGACGGGAATACCGTTGATTATTCTTTCAAAGTCAGGGTTTCCCCTCGCGCTCCCGGTGTAACCGCAAAAGGGCATATTAAAGCGAACGGACAAATAGTAAAAGATTCAGGTGCCGCCTATTCACATGATATCGAGCTTGATAATATTGATCTGACGTATTTTAACCGCTTCATTGAAGAAAAAAGCCCCTATGTTTTTACCCTGAAAGGGGCTACATCAATGAATTGCTTATTAAAATATGAAAAGAATATTTATACGGTCAACGCGGAAATTGAGGCCAACAATCTTCATCTTTATCCAGCAGGGCGGATGAATAATCCTCTTGTTTCCAATGAAAATATAAACATTACAGCCGATTTTTCATACGATTCATCGTTAAATAAATTTATTTTAAAAAACGGCGAACTCGATGATGGTATTATAAAACTGGAAACAAAGGGAACGTATGTTGACAACGAGTCAGAAAATAAACTTGAAGGCAGCATCGCGACGAATTCTGTTGATCTTGAAGACATGACTCATTATTTCATGCCTCTTGAAAATATGTATTATGGCGGTGAGTTTTCATTCAAGGGAGACTTTCATTATGATATTAAAAACAATGATGCCCGCAGATCAACCTGCTCCTTGAAATTAAAGGATTTTACTCTACATGATATAACCCGAGGGTCAGAAAAGACTCTGGTGAAAAAATCCGATCTGAGTATAGTATTAAAAGACAATAGTATCAGGTCAGTGTTTACCGGCAAGGCCGGCTCATCCGATTACCGTTTTACCATGAACACCGAAATTATGAGCTGGAATCCGCTGAAATCCGTAACCGAATCCGCTTTGTATTCAAAAAAAATGGAATGCTCCCTTATATATGATATTACCTCGTCTCTCCTCGATGCAGCGGTCAGGGAAGCTGCCGAAGATGCCCGACGGGGTTTTGAAGACGTTTATTTTCTCCAGAAACCGGTATCTCAACTTGTGATCAACAATGACTGTTCCTTTGAATTTAACGCCGATCTTCTTTCCGTGAATAAAAAACAGAAGCAGGCCGGGTTTAAAAATTTTACCCTGGGCCTCGAAATGAAAAGAGGGGTGCTGACCCTGAAAGATTTTACTATCAGGGGATATAACGGAATCTACACTGCTGACTTACAGGGCTATTTTGCCACTGATTTTCCTCATTTCACTATTACCGGCTCGGTGAGGGATTTTGATCTCTCGCTTTTTTCAAAAGATATCAATAAGGAAAATCATTGTTCAGGAATAGCGTCTTTTGACTTTGATTATGAATTGAACTGTTACCGGATCTCTCAAATTCTCAGTAACAATAAATCAAATATGCGTTTTTTCGTTTCCCAGGGAGTACTTGTTGAAAGTGTTTTTCTTCAAGATTTAAAGACGACCTTAAAAAAGAGCGGGGTCACTCTTGATGCCGAAAACAGCCTGGCATATAACAATATTTCATTAACTGCTCAACAGTACGGTGAAGACATATACGTGAGGAATTTTTCGCTGAATGGCGATGCTCTGAATTGTAATCTCTCCGGTAAATACAGTTATCGTGAAGGGCTCAATCTTTCTGGCGGATTAAAACTCAGAACTGTCGAAAAACAGGGTGAGGTTGAGCTTAAAAGGGAAACGTACGCCCCAATAACAATGAAGGGCCCGTTAACGGGCCCCTGCGCGGAGATGAAAATTAAAAAGGAAAACGTCCCTTTCTGTTTTTAATCCACGACATCCATTAATTCATAAATCTTGACGGGAAGTTCTTTCCCCTTTACGCGTATCAGGTCCAGTTCACGCACAATGACATTGTCCTTCACCTGTTCATAGGTGTATTCGCTGATAATGACATTGGTCCCGTATACCTTGTTGGTCCCTTCAAGCCGCGCACCGAGATTGACATTGTCTCCCATAAGGGTGTAGTCCATCCGGGAAGATGAGCCCATATTGCCCACGACCATATCTCCTGAATTCAGTCCTATCCCGATATTCAGGTCCGGTTTCCCTTCGCTGATCCAGCGGGCATTCATTTTCCCCAGGTCTTCCATCATCTCCAGGGCAGCTTTGCAGGCAAGAAGCGCATGGTCGTCCTGCGGAACCGGGGCTCCCCAGAAGGCCATAATTTCATCACCGACATATTTATCAAGGGTCCCGTCGTATTTAAAAACGATTTCAGTCATGGACTGAAGGTAAACATTGAGATGCTCGACCAGGGCTTCCGGAGTAAGTTTTTCAGATATTGTCGTAAAGCCCCTGATGTCGGAAAACAGAACGGTGAGGACTTTCTTTTCGCCGCCGAGCTGAACCTTTTCGGGATCTTTGAGGAGTTCGTCAACAACCGATTTGGAGACAAATTTTGAAAAAGTCTGGCGTATATATTTTTTTTCACGCTGTTCGGTGAGAACCCGGTACGTGATGAGAAGGGTAAAGGTCAGGCCGGTTTGAATAATCGGACCCGCCATGCCCACAATGATGCTGTTAAGGTCAAACAGGACATATGATATGACCGCATATCCCAGGGTCAAAACACCGGTCACCACCAGAGATATGATTATTGAAAGCCTGGTGAGCAGGAATCCGAGCAACACGGCGATCCCCAGCATTATTAAAAGGTTGGCGGTGTTCTCCAGACGGTAGAGAAAATCCTGGTTGAGGATCGTGTTCAGCGCATTGGCGTGGTGTTCAATGCCGAATGTCGCGCCATAGGGGGATTTTTTTTCGTCAGTGGCGATTCCGGTTGACGCGTACGCCGCGACCAGAAGGATTTTATTTTTGAGGGACGAATTGTTTTTCAATGAACCATCCCGGTAAAACAGGTTGTAGGGATAGTGCTGAAAGCTTCCTGATCCGCCGATAAAGTTGACATCCATGAATCCCAGATTATCAATGGGGATTTCAATGCTTCTTTCTTCATTCGGTTTTGCCATTATGTCCGCAGGCGGTTCGCTTCCGACCTGCCTGGTTTTTTTCGGGATATTTTTCAGTTTAATATATTTTCCGGGAATGATTTCAACATCATCGGGCCCTATGCCGTAATAATGCATGATGATAATAAGGTCTATATTGGGATAGTACCAGCCGTTGTATTTCAGGATAAGAGGCATGGTCCTGTTAATTTTGTCCCGTGAATCGGGAAAAACATTAGCGAAACCGATACCTTTAGCGGCCCTGACCAGCTGCGGTGTCGGGGGTACCGCCTCCTCAATTATTTCTTTATAGTTATCATCCTTCCCAACCGGGAACCGGATTTTATTTAAGAGTTTGAGCCGCTCCTGCTGGTCTTCGTAATCGGTGTCGATATCTTCGGTTTCAAAGGGATAATCAAGAAAAATGTTTTTGGCTTCCCTGATCGCGTCCGCGAGTTCCTCTTCCCCGTCTTTGTGATCAAGAAACATAATATCAAAAAATACGGCAAGGGGGTCGCCGGTTCCTATGAATTTCGTGAATTTCGCGTGGATGTTCCAGGGGAAAGGCCATTGTATCCCTTTATCTGAAAAGTCCCTGATGGTATTTTCATCAATCCCGAGGATGACGATGTCTTTGCGCGCCCGGGGATTGATCCTTCCCATGCGGACCCCTTCTTCGAGTTTAACCGATTTTTCGGATGGGTCCCTCAAATAGAACCTGAAGTCGATGGAACCTCTTTCCAGGCCGTCGATGAGGTTTGTCTGTGTGTAGACCAGGCTGAAAATGACGAAAATGAGAATAGAAATTACAAATCCAAGAATACGGCTTTTATCAAATTTAAAAAAATTCATGTTCACCTCACTTGTAACATAAGAAGCATGTGTGGATGAAAAGAGCAGCACGGATTAATTGACTGTAGTATAACCGAGGAGAAGACTTTTTCAAGCTTTTTTTGATGGCCGTGTCCGCGACCTCCCGGAAGCCGGTAATTATATAGTTGACAAAATCGGAACGCTCCCTTTTTTTTATGCTTTCATTGTTATCATTGTGAGGATTGATTTTGAATACACGAGACCGGATCGCATCCATTATAAACGAAGCGGTGTCGCAGGCCGTTTCTGACGGCAGGCTCCCCTCTGTCGAATTTCCCGATATAAAAGTGGAATATCCCAAGGACCAGAAGTTTGGCGATTATGCCACACCGTTCGCGCTGGAATGCGCAAAACCGCTTCGCCGGTCACCCATGGAGACAGGCGCGATATTGAAGGAGTATATTGAGAAGTCCGCGCTGGTAAGCGAGGTCGAAATTGCCAAACCCGGGTTCATCAATCTTTTCCTGGATTTTGATTATATTTACCATAACATTCAAACCGTGCTTGCCGAGGGCGACAACTACGGCAGAAATTCAAAGGAACAGCCGCGAAAGATCAATATCGAATTCGTTTCCGCGAATCCCACCGGGCCGCTCAATGTTGTTTCTGCGCGTGCCGCGGCACTCGGCGACACCCTGGCAAACCTTCTCGAAATGGCAGGCGACGAGGTCGACCGCGAGTTTTACGTGAATGATTACGGCAACCAGGTCTATCTGCTGGGAAAATCCGTTGTGGCAAGGATCAGGGAGCATCAGGGGGAGCCCTTTGATTTTCCTGAAGACGGATATCAGGGCGAATATGTAAAAGATATCGCGGTTAAGCTTTATGAAGACAATAAAGATGCCATTCAGTCTATCGGGGATGAAGAAGAGCTCATCGATTTTGCCGCCAGTAAAGCGATTGATTATAATGTCGCGACCCAGCAGCGGGACCTTCATGATTTTAATGTCGACTTTAAAACCTGGTTCAGGGAGCGGGTTCTTCATGAAGGCGGAGAGGTCGCCGGCACGCTTGAATATCTTCAGTCACGGGATGTGATATACGAGCAGGACGGTAAAAAGCTGTTCTCGTCAACGGCGTTCGGGGATGACAAGGACCGCGTGGTCGTGCGCGATGACGGGCGTCCCACGTATCTGCTTGCCGATATTGCCTATCATCTTAACAAGATCAAAAGAAAGTATGACCTGATAATCGACATATGGGGCCCGGACCATCACGGTTACATCGCCCGTCTGACCGGCGCCATGAAAGCCATGGGATACCGGGAAGAAGCGTTCAAGATCCTCGTGGCCCAGCAGGTCAACCTGATCATGGAAGGTGAGGCGGTCAAGATGTCGAAACGCCTCGGGAAATTTTCCACGATGAAGGACCTGCTCGATGAGATCGGCCCTGACGTCGCCCGATATTTTTTTATTATGCGCTCAATGGACAGCCATCTTGATTTCGACCTGGCGCTGGCAAAGAAAGAAAGCTCTGAGAATCCCGTATTTTATCTGCAGTATGCCCACGCGCGCATCTGTTCGCTGTTCCGGGAAGCGGAGAAGCGGGGAGTCTCCTATGATCCCTCGCGGTGCAGGAAGGACTATCTCAACAATCCCGAGGGTGTGGTGCTCATGAAGATGATGCTGAAATTTCTTGAGGAAATCATGGATGCGGCCCAGACGTATGAACCGCACCGGATGTGCACCTACCTGATGAAGCTCGCCCAGTCATTTCACCGTTTTTACACGGAACACCGTTTTCTTTCGGACGATACTGAACAGACAAACGCTTATCTTACGCTCGCTGATGCGGTCAGGATCGTTATGAAGCAGGGATTGAAGCTTCTGGGGGTCTCGGCGCCGGAAAGGATGTAACTTCAGGGACATTCGGTGTTCACAGAGAACGTCATGCCTTCCGTATCAGGTGATCTCGTCTGCACAGAGCGAAACAAACGGTATGAAAAAAATTACGATTATATCCACGGGCGAAGAACTGCTCAACGGTTCAACGGTTGATGCCAACAGTGCGTTCATCAGCAGAGGTCTCGCGGATCTCGATTTTCAGATCCTTTCCCATATAACCTGCGGCGATTCCCCGGATTCGATAAAGAGCGCCATTGTTTCAGCTTGTAATGAAGCGGATATAGTAATCATGAGCGGCGGACTGGGGCCCACTGACGACGATAACACGATTGATTCCCTGTGCTCGATGTTCGGCCTTTCCGCTTCGGTTGATCAGGGTTCACTTGACAGGATGAAAGCCTTTTTCACTGGCATGGGAAGGAACGTCACCGAGCATGACATGAAAATGGTAGAAGTAATTCAGGGCGCAGCAGTGATGGAAAATACCGTTGGCCTGGCTCCGGGTTTTATCCTAAAAACCGGAGGAAAGCATATAATCGCGATGCCGGGTGTGCCGTCCGAAATGGAAGCCATGTTTTTACATGAAGTCAGGCCGTTTCTGATCAGGGAATTCGCCCCGGAAACCAGGCAAACAGTAAAAGTTTCCCTTGTGGGCATGAAGGAGTCGGATATAAACCAGGGGATCAATCAGAGTCCAGTCCTGTCTCAGGCAATTCCCTGGGGAATTACGGCATCATCGGGAATCGCGACCGTTTCTTTTTTTCTGGATAAAGCCTCTCCGGTGGAACGGGACGGCATAGTACGCGAAATGCGGCATATTTTCGCTTCTTCAATGCTCCCTCCGGGATATCTTGTGCCGGAGCAGGAACTGCTTGACGAATTAATTAAACAGGGTAAAACTATTGCTGCCGGGGAATCCTGCACCGGCGGCCTGATCGCAAAACGGCTGACCGATGTTCCCGGGGCCTCGCAGGCGTTTCTGGGAGGACTTGTCGCCTACAGCAACGAGGTGAAAATAAACCGTCTGGGAGTGCCGCGGGAAGCGATCCAGTCCCATGGAGCGGTAAGCGAAGAGGTCGCCGCAGCAATGGCCCGCGGGGTACAGAATTACTTCTCCGCAGATATTGCCATTGCCACAACCGGCATAGCCGGCCCGGGCGGCGGGTCAGAGCATAAACCCGTAGGAATGGTCTGCTTCGGCTTTGCACTCGGGAGCGAATTATCCGTTAAAACAATGGTTTTTAATGGTGACCGGCAGAAGATACGAACTTATGCTTCACTTTTTGCCCTTGATCGTGTGCGAAAATCGTTATTGAATGGAAATACAGGTTAATTTTTATGATGCGTTTTATTTCATTATTGATCATTATAGCTGCTTTCGTCCTGCCGGTTCCGGTATTTTCAGCTGAAAGCGAACTTCTTTTGAAACAGGGCATCGAGGCATTCAATTCCGGAAACTACGGCTCGGCGGAACTCATATTCAGGAGACTTAAAGACACAAAGGATGATGAGTATCTTGACCGCGCGTGGTTTTATCTTGCCCGGTCGATCTATCACCAGAAAGAATACAAGTCCGCCCTGTATGAGTTTAACAGTTTTTTAAATAAATGTTCTTCAACGGAACAGTGCATGGAATCGCGTTTCTGGATGGCGGAGTCATACTATAATCTCGGTGATTATGTCAAGGCCATTGAACAGTATAACCGGTACATACTGGGCGCGAAAAAAGGTGATCTTGTCGCGGCCGCGCACGATAGAATCGGGTCAATCTATTTTTCTCAAATGCGGTATGATGAGGCGATTCTCGAATGGGAAGAGGCGATTAAAATATCCAATGACCGCGACAGCAACGCGTTGCGGTTATTGAACATCGGCGAAGCGCTTTTTAAAAATAACCGGTATGATGACGCGCTGAACAGGCTCGCGCCCCTGCTCACCTCGCAGTCGAACATACGGGTAGGGGCCATGGCGAGGCTGATATGCGGCCAGATATTTCAAATGCAGAATGACCACAAAAAGGCGCTTCTTGTACTGAACGGGATTCCGGGAAACCTGCTTAATGAAAGTCCCTTTATCGAGGCCCAGTATTTCAAGGGCGTGTCAAACCTCGCCCTCGGCGCGGAGAACACGGCAAAGTCACTCTTCGAGCTTTTCATTCTCGTCGGCAAGGATTCTCCCTGGTATTATAACGCGGTATTCGAGCTCGGCTCAATACTGTCAGAAGGCAAGGACTGGAAAAAAGCGGTCGTTATGCTTGAGGAAGTGCGGAAATCATCCCCCAAGCCGGAATTGCGCTATCAGTCATCAAAACTTTTAAGCAAGATATACATGGACCGGGACCCCGAAGCGGCCATCCCCTATCTTGAAGAGTCGCTTTCCGAGGAAAATAAGGATGAACATAAAGAGGCCCTGCTGATTCTGGCGAGGATTTACATGAAAACCGGGGACTGCTCAAAAGCTCTATCGGTGATCGAGGAGTATTTCAGCAAGTATCCTTATGACAATAATATGGATGAGGCGGTTTTCATCCAGGCCGTGATCCAGCTCGAGCAGGGAAATGAAAACCTGGCGATGGAACTCTTGCAGAAAATTCAGCGTGAATACCCGTTCTCACGTTTCCTTAATGAATCTCATTTCTATCTCGCACGGGTGCATTTCAGAAAAGGGGCTTATCGCGATACTGTTTCTTCACTCAAAAAATATTTGAGCCTCCCTAAAATTGAAAAAAAATATGAAGCCTATCAGATGCTGGTCAATTCGTACAGCGCGCTGAACGACTATAAAAACGCAAATTCTGCGATGTATTACCTGGTAAATAATTTTTCAGAAGCTGACGGTATTGAAAAATTTCTCTATACCTATGCCATGAACCTCTATAAGAAAAAAATCAATGCCTGGGGCTTTTTTTCTGTTTTAATGAAGAAATACCCTGAATCAACAGCAACCATGGACCTCTATTATTTCCTGGGCAATGATTATTACGACAGGTCAGATTACTCAAAGGCAATTTATTATTATTCGCTTCATATAAAGGGGGAAAATTCAACCGAGAAGGGAACGGCATTCTTTAAAAAACTGCTCGCTCTCATGCAGCTTAAAAAATACGCGGATATTATTGACAGTATCCAGCAGGGAACCGTCCCCCCCATGAACGAGGAACAATGGAAGGAAATACCCTTACTGCTCAGCAGGTCCTATTATTACACCGGGAACCTTGAAAAAACCTACAATATCATGTACTCCACTGATCTGGGAAAATACTCGAAAGATGACCTGATGATTTTTATCAGGGCGGCTCTGTCCGTTGAGGATACGGATTCCGTGGTCGAAGCATCATCCTTCCTTAAAGATGATGCTGTCATGTATGCGGAATCGCTTTATTTACTGGGGAACCTCTACCGGGACAGGGAACAGCATGACAAGGCCCTGGGTGTTTATAATACAATAGCCACTGAGTGCCCGGGAGCGGTTCAGGTGCAGCCGGCACTTCTGGAAACAGCTAAAATACAGTACACGCTGAAACAGTATCCCGAGGCGATGAAAACCCTTGAGTCCGTTTCATCCCGCGCTCTGCAGATCGATAAAAATGCGCTCATGATACTTATTCATTTTAATCGTGGTGAATATGATCCGGCGCTTTCTCTGACCTCAAAGAACCTTTCACAGCTGAAAAAGAGCGGGCTTGCTGAAGGGGTATTTAAGAAAAACATGGAATACTATTATGACCATGATAAGTTAAAAGAATTCAATCAGTACGCCCAGTACGTGACAGCCTATCCCGGAAATGAGCCGTATGTTCTGTACCTGTCGGGGATGATTTATTATAAAGCCGGATATTTCAAGTCGGCGTTTCAGTCCTTCAACCGGCTTTCCCGTCTGGAGAGTGAATACACCACGATGTCATTATTTTATCTGGGGCTCCTGACCGGGACGGTCTATAACAATAAAAAAGGGGCGATCGCCTATTTCGAGAAACTGCTGCAGAAAGAGGATGTTTCTGAGGTATTATCCCTCAAGACTAAAATTAATCTTGCAATAATTTTATTTGAAACTAAAAGAGACAGTGAAGCCTACGCGTATCTCAAGGACGTAATAGCCAGTTCGAACAGGGGTTACCTGAAAACCCAGGCTCAGAACCTGTTTGAATACTATCAAAAGAAGGAAGAGGCCGATGAGCAGAATTAAAATACTTGTCATACATGGTCCGAACCTCAATCTTCTGGGAACCCGGGAGCCTTCTGTGTATGGGAATAAAAGCCTTGATGAGATAAACGATTTGCTCACCCAATATGCCGGTGAAAACGGCATTGACCTGCTTATTAAACAGTCTAATTCTGAAGGGATGATTATTGATACGATTCATCAAAACAGCAATGCGGCCGGGATGGTAATCAATCCCGGAGCCTATACTCATACTTCACTGGCGATCAGGGACGCGATCGCGGCGGTGAACATCCCGACCGTTGAGGTCCACCTGTCAAATATTCATGCCAGAGAGGAATTCAGGAGCCGTTCACTGGTCGCCCCGGTCTCCATAGGCCAGATTTCAGGGTTTGGCCCTGACTCATATCTTCTCGGGATTACAGCATTAATAAATTATCTTCGAGATAAAAAGATAAGCAATTTCACCAAGTAACTCTGTTCGCGTTTTTGCAGGAATTATAAACTGGAAAAAGTTTTATTATTTCGCAGTTTCAAGGGAAATTTATTATGTCGGTTAAGAAAATTGTTATTGCCGGGTTGGGGTCCGCAGGTTATGCGGCGCTCATGGCAGTAAAAAGGGCGGACCCGTCCGGTGAAATTACGGTTGTCGACCCGAAGGGGTCGGATCTCAGGCATCCCTGCGGCATGCCTTACTCGCTTGAGGGCATCGTGGACCCCGCGCATCTTGAATCTGACATCAATCTTGACCGGATGAACGTGAACAGGGTCAGGGCCGTTCTGACCGGGATCGATGCGCAGAAGAAGACCATCCTCTGTTCCGGCGAAGGGAAGGAACACCTTCTCGATTATGACGCGCTGATCCTGTGCACCGGGAGCAGGGCCCTGCTTCCCCCGATAAAGGGAGTGGACTGTTTTTTTTCGCGTGGCCTGTATACACTTGCCGATCTTGACGATCTCAGGCACATCCGCGCAGCAGCTGAAACGTCAAAGAGAGCGGTGGTCGTGGGAGCGGGCGCGATCGGCATGGAGACCGCCTATGCCCTCAGGACACAGGGTAAGGAAGTGGTCCTCCTTGAAATGAAGCCCCAGGTTTTGCCCGGTGTTCTTGACCCTGACCTGTCTTCCATCGCGGAGAAATATCTTGCCGATTCAGGCATTTCACTGCTGAAAAACAGGACTGCGCGCGAAATTACCGGCAGAGAGGGTTTCGCGGGGATCATGACCGATGAAGGCGAAATCACCGCGGATTTTGGCATAATAGCGGCGGGGTTTACGCCGAACTGCGAGGCGGCCTTTGCTTCGGACATCAGCGGTGACCGCCGCGGCATAAGCGTCAACGAAAGAATGGAGACTTCGCAGAAGGATATTTTCGCGGCCGGAGACTGTATCGCCACCTGGTCCGTTATTGACGGCCAGAGCATCCCCGCGAAACTGGCAACGTCGGCCTATAAACAGGGGACCGTTGCCGGAATCAACGCCGCGGGAGGCCGGGCAGCATACCGGGGGAGCTCCGGCACGTTCGTGACCAGGATCGGTGAACTTGAAATCGCGGGAACCGGGTTCACCACTGAAGTCGCCGCAGGCCGGGGTTTCGAGCCGGTGTCAGGCAAGATCAGGTCCGCGGTCCTGCCGGAGTATTTTCCGGGCAACACGGACATCTCGGTGAAAATAATCGCCGACCGCGCCTCCGGAAGAATCCTCGGAGCCCAGGCGATCGGGCAGGGCGCGGCAGCACGGATCAACATCGTCAGCACGGCGATTGAGTTCAATATATCATGCGCTGATTTCGACAGGATTGAAATGGCCTATTGTCCCGCGGTCAGTGAAGTATACGACCCCCTGCTGAGGGCCGCTGATTTTTGTATGAGAAGGTTGAAACGATAATGTTAAAAACAGTACTGCACGGGGAACATCTCAAGCTCAACGCGAAAATGGTCGAATTCTCGGGATGGCATATGCCGGTCCTGTATTCATCCATCGTTGAAGAGCATACCGCGACCAGGACAAAGGCCGGGCTTTTCGACGTCTCCCATATGGTTGAATTCCGCCTCAGGGGAGCGGGATGCGGGGAGTTTCTGAAGAGAATCGTCCCCACCAGCATTGATAAGCTTTCTCCCCGCAAATCAATGTACACCCTCATGTGCAACGAGCAGGGGGGCGTCGTGGACGATATTTTTATTTACATGATCCATGAAAACGAATATTATATTGTGTCAAACGCGGATACTCATGTAAAGGACCTGAAGTGGCTCCAGCGCCAGGTAATCGCAGACGTTGAAATTGTCGATGAATCGCCCTTTACCACCAAGCTTGATCTTCAGGGGCCGGCATCACGTGATATCTTGAAGCGGGTCATCCCCGATGACCGTCTTGACCGGCTGGAGCGGTTCTGTTTCGATACGTTCGATTACCAGGGGGAAAAACTGATGATTTCCCAGTCCGGGTATACCGGCGAGTACGGATTCGAATTGTATATTCATAACGATCTCGCGGCAGATATCTGGAACGGGCTTCTGGAACAGGGAGAGGACCTCGGGATAAAACCGGTGGGACTCGGCGCGCGGGACACCCTGCGGCTTGAATCCTGCCTGTCGCTGTATGGCCATGAATTAAGCGACAGCATTTCCCCGGTCGAGGCGGGCCTTAAATGGCTGGTAAATTCTGATGCAGCGTATGTGGGCAGAAAGGCGCTTCAGGAACAGATCGAGCGCGGCCCCGGCCGGCAGATGATCGTTTTTGAAATTACCGATAAAGGTATCCCCCGGAACGGGTTTCTGGTGTATAATGGCGGGAAGGAGATCGGTTATGTGACCAGCGGCACCTTTTCTCCGACGTTTAAAAAGGGGATCGGGATGGCACTGGTCGCGCGGGACTCCCTGCAGCGCGGTGATCATTTTTCAGTCGGCATCAGGGACAAAATGGTGGATGCGCTCGTGGTACCCCGTCCTTTATATAAGTACAACGCTTTAAGGGTGCAGGTATGAATAACACAATCTGTTCGCTCGGTGAAAGAAAGTATGCATCCCCCCTGCTGGAGGTCAACTGGGGCGGACGGTCCCCCTTCGTGGATGACCGGTTAAGGATGTACTACAATGTATTCACCGATAAAGACCACCATGACAACAAGGAACTCACGTTCGAACTTGCCGGTCCCCGGGAAAAGCTGTATTTCAATCCCGAAGAGACCAGGTCCGCGATCGTGACCTGCGGCGGCCTGTGCCCCGGCCTCAATGACGTCATCCGCTCTATTGTCATGGTTTCCTATTACTATTACGGCTCAAAATCGATTTACGGCATCCGTTACGGGTACGGCGGCCTGAACCCGGCAAACGGCCATGAGCCGATTGAATTATATCCAGACCTGGTTGAAGATATCCACACTGACGGCGGCACGATCCTCAGCTCCTCCCGGGGCGGCACCGAGAACATGGACATCCTCGTTGACACGCTTGAGAAAATGAAGATCAATATATTGTATACGATCGGGGGGGACGGAACGCTGAAAGGGGCCCACAGGATTTCTGAAATGGCGCGCGCCCGGGGCCTGGATCTCGCGGTAATCGGCGTGCCCAAAACAATTGACAACGATATCAGCTTTATACAGCGTTCATTCGGTTTCGAGACCGCGTTTTCCCGCGCGGGTGAGGCGATCCTGGCCGCCCATGTTGAGGCCAAGGGGGCGCCGAACGGCATCGGCCTGGTCAAGCTCATGGGAAGGCATTCCGGTTTTATCGCCGCCAATGCGGCCCTTGCCATGAATGACGTCAATGTCGTGCTTGTCCCCGAAGAGCACTTCGATCTTGACGGGCCCAGGGGTCTGCTGGCCCACCTGAAAGACCGCATTGTCAGAAGAGGGCACGCGGTCCTCTGTGTCGCCGAAGGCGCCGGACAGGACCTTTTAGAGAATCAAGCCGGCCCCGAAGGACGCGACGCTTCAGGAAACCTCAAACTGGGCGATATCGGCCTTTTCCTCAAGGACCAGATCAATTCCTTCTTTAAAAAAGAGGGAATTGAAATCAACCTGAAATACATTGATCCCAGTTACATGATCCGCAGTGCCCCGGCTGTTCCCGGGGACTCCGTGTTATGCGCTCTTCTGGGCCAGAACGCGGTGCATGCAGGGATGGCAGGCAAGACGGACATGATCATCGGGATATGGAACAACATCTATACCCATGTACCTATTGAGCTGGCCATATCGAAACGAAAACAGATCGATCCGCATTCAAAGTTCTGGTACAGCGTTCTAACCGCTACCGGCCAGCCCCTGAGCATGAAAAATCACTGAGAAGGGGAAGAGCCTGGAAATAAAAGAACGAAACAAAAACAGTAATATGACATAAAACTTCTTGCAAAAGAACAATATTTAATTATCATCCGGAGGATAGTATGAGCTCAATACCAGACGACTGCAAATACACGAAAGACCACGAATGGGTCAGGCTCGATGACGAATGGACCGCCACCTGCGGCATTACCGATCACGCCCAGGAGATGCTGACCGACATCGTTTTCGTCGAACTTCCCGATGTGGACCGTGAAATCACCCAGGGCCAGCAGGTCGCGGTGGTTGAATCGGTCAAGGCCGTTTCGGATGTTTACGCCCCGGTCAGCGGCAGGATCATTGAAGTCAACCGGGACCTCGAGGATTCTCCTGAACTGCTCAATCGCGATCCTTACGGCGAGGGCTGGATATTCAAGATCGAAATAAAAAGCAGGAATGAACTTGACGAGCTTATGGACGCTGGAGCGTACAGCGATCATGTGGAATCGGGAGACTGATAATGTCGTATATATCCATCACTGATGACGATATCCGGGAGATGCTTGGCGTTTCAGGCGTCTCATCGATAGATGAGCTTTTCGCTGACATTCCTGAAAATATCCGTTCGAACGCGCGGTGTGATCTTCCCGGCCCGCTGAGCGAGATTGACCTGGACCGCCACATGCGTTCCGTCCAGTCAGGCAACTGGCTTATCCCGTCCTTTCTCGGCGGGGGAGTGTATCACCATTACATCCCTCCGGTCGTCGACCATCTTTCTTCGCGCTCCGAATTTTATACCGCGTACACCCCGTACCAGCCCGAGGTCAGCCAGGGAACGCTGCGGGCCATTTTTGAATTCCAGACCATCATGTGCCGGCTCACCGGGATGGACATCGCCAACGCGAGCATGTATGACGGGGCGACGTCAATGGCTGAAGCGATATTCATGTCCGTGAGGGACAATGGCAAAAGAAAGGCCGTAATCAGCAAAACCGTGCATCCGAACTATCGTGAAGTCGCGCGGACCTACGCCTGGGCCGGCGGCATAGAACTGGTCGAAGCTGATTATTCCGGTGGCGTGACCGATATCGCCTCCCTTGAGGGCGCTCTTCAAGCCGATGTCAGCTGCGTGGTCGTTCAAAGCCCCAATTTTTTCGGCTGCATTGAAGACCTTAAAGCGGTCAAAGATACCATCGCGTCAAAGAAGATAAACCTTATCGTGGTCGTTAACGAACCCCTGAGCCTGGCTCTCTTGAAAAGTCCCGGCTCGTTCGGGGCCGATATCGTGTGCGGCGAGGCGCAGAGCTTCGGCAATCCTGTTGCCTTCGGCGGCCCTCTGCTCGGATTTCTCGCTGCCAGGGAACCGTTCATGAGAAAAATGCCGGGACGCCTGGTGGGAAAGAGCGCCGACCTTGACGGAAAGGAGGCCTATGTGCTCACGCTCCAGACCCGGGAACAGCATATCAGGCGCGAACGCGCCACGTCGAACATCTGTTCCAATGAAGGGCTGTGCCTTCTCAGGGCGGTGCTGTACCTGGTATATTACGGCAACAAGCTCAGGGAACTGGCGCAACTGAACCACGCGAGGGCGCGCCTGCTCCGCAACAGGCTCCTTGAAAAGGGATTCAGCTGCGCTTTTAACCGGCCGTTTTTCAATGAATTTGTCGTCACCGTTCCACAGGCAGAAGCGGCGTATGAGGCAATGAAAAACAACGGTTTTAATTCAGGTTTGAAGCTCGGGCGCTTTTATCCCGAGATGGAGGGGGCACTGCTCTTTGCCGTGACCGAGATGAACACGGTTGAAGAAATCGATTCCTTTTTTAATATTCTCGAAAGTATTTCATACTAATAACACAGGGTGAACCGCATGTCTTTGATCTTTGATAAAAGCGCCCCGGGCAGGAACCGCATCGTGCTGCCGCCCGCGGAACCAGATTGCTGCAGCGATATTCCGGATGAACTGATGAACACCGGCCTTGACATTGTTGATGTGAGCGAACCGGACATGGTCCGCTATTATACGGGCCTTTCCAGGATGAATTTCGGCGTGGATACGGGCATGTATCCCCTGGGAAGCTGCACCATGAAATATAATCCCAAGATCAACGAAAAATCCGCCGCGCTTGAGGGGTTCACCGGCGCGCACCCTCTTGCCGAGCCCGATTGCTCGCAGGGCGCGCTGCGCCTCTGTTTCGAGCTCGCGCGTGACCTTTCGGCCCTGACCGGGATGTCGGCCTTCTCTCTCGCGCCGGCAGCGGGCTCACACGGCGAGCTTACCGGTGTCATGATCATCAAAAAATATTTTGAGAAAAAGGGCGAGAAACGCGACACGATCCTCATTCCTGATTCGGCCCACGGTACCAACCCCGCATCGGTGGCGATGTGCGGGTTTTCGGTGAAAGAAGTAAAGTCAACACCGGGGGGGGATGTCGATATCGACCACCTGGCTTCACTGCTTGACGGGTCAGTCGCGGGCATGATGCTCACCAGCCCGAACACCCTGGGCCTTTTCGACCGCAACATCCTTGCGATTTCCGAAATGCTCCACAAAAACGGTTCGCTTTTTTACGGTGACGGCGCGAACCTCAACGCGGTGATCGGCACGGCGAAAATGCGCGATATGGGTTTTGACGTCATGCATATCAATCTCCACAAGACCTTCTCAACGCCGCACGGCGGGGGAGGGCCGGGCGCCGGACCGGTCGGGGTCGCTGATTTTCTCGTCCCGTTTCTTCCCGCTCCCGTGGTCGAATGCAATCACGGGATGTACACCCTTGATTATGACCGGCCCGATTCGGTGGGGCGGATGCATTCCTTTTACGGCAACTTTCTTGTTCTGGTCAAGGCCTATACCTATATCCGCATGCTCGGATTTGAAGGCCTGCGTGAAGTATCACGGACCGCGGTGCTTAACGCGAATTACCTGATGAACTCCCTAAAGCAGACGTATAATCTTCCCATACAACGGACCTGCATGCATGAGTTCGTGCTCAACGACAAAGACATCCCCAATGGCGTTACCACAAACGATATCGCCAAAAGGCTTCTCGATTACGGATTTCACGCGCCCACGGTTTATTTCCCCCTGCTTATACCCGGCGCCATGATGATCGAACCGACAGAAACCGAGTCAAGGGAATCGCTTGATGAATTTGTCCGGGTGATGAAAAGGATACGCGACGAGGCCGAGGGCGACCCCGAACTCGTCAAACAGGCGCCGGTAACGACCCCGGTGAAAAGGGTCGATGCCGTTGCCGCTGCCAGGAAGCCTGTGCTCAAATGGGAAAAGAAATAGCACGAAAACCCCGCTGGATCAAATTCTCCATTCCGGGCGGCAAGGAATATACCCGGCTAAAAGGGATTATCTCAGCGCAGAAGCTGCACACCGTGTGCACTGAAGCGCGGTGCCCCAATATCGGTGAATGCTTTTCCTGCGGTACCGCGACCTTTCTGATAATGGGGCCGGTGTGCACGAGGAATTGCCGTTATTGTTCCGTGGCGAGCGGCGTCCCGGCCGAACTTGACCATGACGAGCCTTTCCGGGTCGCCGCGGCGGTGCGGGACATGAACCTGACGTACGCCGTCATAACTTCGGTAACGCGGGATGACCTGGCTGACGGGGGAGCGTCCTGCTTCGCTGCCACTGTTGAAAACATCCGATCCCTGGTGCCTTCGTGTTCGGTAGAACTGCTCATCCCGGATTTTAAGGGTTCAATGGAGCCGTCCCTGGCCAGGATCATTGACGCACGGCCTGATGTAATAAACCACAATATAGAAGTGGTAAAAAGCCATTACCGTGAATTGAGGCCGCGGGGTGATTACGGCCTTTCCCTGCGCCTTCTTAAAAGCGCATCCGCTTCCGGTATCCCGGCCAAGTCCGGGCTTATGATCGGCTTCGGTGAAACAATAGAAGAAATATTCGGCACGATTGATGATCTTGCTGATGCGGGATGTTCCATCATCACGGTCGGGCAATACCTGCAGTCAAAAGTCGACGGGTATCCAACGGTAAAATATTACACCCCGGATGAATTCATCCGGATTGAACACTACGCCCGGGAGAAAGGCGTTAGCCGCGTCCTTTCAGGGCCCCTGGTTCGAAGTTCATACCACGCATCACTGCTTTCGAATTAATAAAATAGTTCACTCTTTCCGAAATTTTATATGGGATAGCCACAGAGTCGCAGAGGACACAGAGGTTAATAAAATTTTCTTTATGTTCCTGGTGTCATTCTGTTGCGATTTTTTTTTACATTTAAATAACGTGAGATTCTTACTAATAATGAAAATGGGTTGATTTTTAGTATCATTGTCGTACAATTAACTCAATTGATTTATTGGCACGAATCTTGTGCGCGGGAGCATCACTTGAAGTTCCCATATCTTGCGTTCTCTGCGAACAAATAACGAGGGGTACTATGAACGGTGAAGTATTAATTCAGAACGTATTTAATCTTTTTATCGTTGCCATCATTCTTGAAGCGTCAATCATGGCGATCTTTTCTCTTACCGCGTTTAAAAGACTTGAATCGACACAGCCGCTTCAAATGGCGCGTGATGCTCTGATACTCATACTGGCTGCTGTTCTCTGCTATAAAGTCGATATCCTGACGCTGTTCAGGGGCACGGGAATAAAACTTCCCTATATTCTCGATACGGTCATCAGCGCTCTGGTTCTTACCAGGATGACCAATTTTATCAGTGACTTTCTGTCAAGAATCAGAATATCGGATTAATGATATAACTTCCGATAAGATATATTATGTCTCATAAGAGGAATTCTTTGCCTGAGAAGATTCCACTTTGAGCTGATCAAATAATACATGCATGTGAACCGCTCCATTCATTCCTTGCTGAAAATTTTGTATTGCGAACGTCATAGGACTTTTGCCATCCTGTCTGTTTCCCTGCTTATTTTCCTTTCCGCAGGCATGCACGCCATGCATAACCACAGTGCAGACCTTAAAGAGCACCATGACTGTCCTGTCTATAAACTTGAACTTGTTCTTTCTTCGGCAATTATTCCCATTGCTGTCACATTATATGTATATGTTAAAATAAGACAACTCGTCATCGTTTTGAAAGAACTGATGACAATATTGATTATTTCCAGTATAAGACAACGGGCCCCACCTCGCATTTCCAATCATTACCTTAAATAAAACATAAGACCAGCTTGTCGTAATAACCTCTATTTGACTCAACCAGTCAGTAGAGGTCGTTACCACATTCCCTGAATAAGATAGTAATGAACTATTGAGATGATTGATGCGGTAAACGCAGTAGTTATTTTCAATATTTAAAAAAGGTAATCTTCCCCCTATAACAGAAAAGGAGAATAATAAAGAAAATGAAAATGAGTAAAATATATATACTCCTGCTGGCATACCTTTTGTCAGTTTCAATTATTGGAGTGTCCCTCTTCTCGGAAGAAGGAGAAAAAATTGAAGAACAAAAATCAACTTCGGAAGAAAAAACAACTTCGGAAGAAAAAAGCGGCAAAGCGGATGATGAACTTCATGTCTTAGATGAAATTGTCGTAACAGCCAAAGGCGCTAAATCAAGAGTTTTTAATACGTCACTTCCCATGAATGTCATAAACAGGAATAGAATAGAGCAAATTCAGCCCACCACTACCGGCGACCTGTTTAAACATGAGGCTGGCATCGATGTCTCCCAGACCGGCCCCTGTACTGAACGCCCGATGATTCGCGGCCTTTATGACTCACGGGTATTGATATTGATAAATGGCATAAAGCTCTCCGAACAAAGGCCGGGAGGCGACCATGCTCTCTCCATTGATCCTTCACTGATAAAAAGGATTGAAGTTGTGCGGGGACCGGCTTCAGTGTTGTACGGTTCCGAAGCCATTGGAGGAGTCATTAATTTTATAACTAAAAATGAGGAGAATGCGGAAAACGAAAATTTGAAATACGAAAGATCGGTTAATTTTGGATATGACAGCGCGAGTAATGGTTTTTTCACCGGTCTCACTCTGGAAGGAGGATACAAAAAATTCAACTACTACCTGGATGGGAGTTTTAAAAAGACGGACGATATCCAAACTCCACGGGGAACCCTTGACAACAGCGGGGTCGAAGACTACAACTACAGTGCCGGGGCCGACTATTCAACAGGAAAGCATCAGTTCGGCATATACGGATTCGGAAACTATGCCAATATTGAAGTTCCTACTTTTTCCAATGATTTCAAGAAAGCTCGCTTCGAAGGAGAGAAACACCACGGGGTTTTACTCAACTATGAATTTATTGATATCACTGAAAGTTGGAAAAACTTCAAGATTGATGCTGGATACCAGATTCATAACAGGCGTATGAGAATAATAAACGACTCTGACCAGGCTATAAAAATTGATGTTGATTTTCACACCATTAATTTCAATCCTCAAACAACGTGTACAATAGGAAAAAGGAACAAGGTCACCACGGGTTTGCAGACATCCCTTGAGATTGAAGAATCTGACCGGGTTCACCCGAACCCTCTTATCGACGGTGTGGGAGTCATCCCTCCCTCTAACAGGCTCGGTATTGGAATTTTTGCACAGGATGAAATCACAGTCACTGACAGGGTAAATATCACTGTTGGACTGCGGTATGACCTGTACAGATCCCATACAGATGGTGAATCGGGACATCCAGCAGAGGAAACGACGAAATTCGATCACCATGTCGGCGGCAATATCGGCTTTCTCTTTGGCATAGTTAAGGACTATGTTAATCTTACAGCCAATGTCGGACGGGCCTTTCGTGCTCCGACTCTGCATGAACGGTTTTTTTACGGCCCTCACCAGGATACGGCAGATTACGGCAATGCGGACCTCAAACCTGAAACAAGCTGGAACGTTGATGCGGGTATCAAGTTAAAATATAGCAGGATATGGTTCACTGTCAGCGGTTTTTATAATCACATTTTTGATTATATAGAGAAGCGTCTTACCGGCGGGACAACCTTCGGTCTTGACAACGCCGAGTTTGCCAATGTAAGCAAAGCTGCACTCTACGGAGGAGAATTTGAAACTGAGGTAGAAGTTATATGGGGTATCTCTCTCTTCGGCAATATGAGTTACGTTAGAGGAAGAAACCTTACGAAAAATGAAAATCTTTCATCCATTCCTCCACTGAAGGGTAACTATGGCATCAGATACAAAGGTAACTATAAAGAATGCCATTACTGGAGTGAAATACTTTTCCATTCTGCTGCAAGACAGAGCGAGACAGGAAGCGGGGAATCATCCACTCCGGGATACACTACCATGGATGTTCGTGTCGGAGCATTGTTTAACAATTTAATACAATTAACGCTCTACTGTAAAAACTGTCTGGACACGGCATACCATAATCATCTTTCCAGGATCAACAGTACCAATGCTCCGAATGTTGATGGACTTGAACAACCCGGAAGGAGTTTCGGAGTAAATATCAAATTTAAATTTTAATATTCTGAACATATATATAATAAAAACCCCCGCAGTCCCGACCGGTCGGGACCAATGCTTGCGCATTGGCCGACGCCTGCAGCGTCGGCGGGGTATTTTTATTACAAAGACGTGCCTGCTTCGCATGATATGGTGTACGTTTGTACGGTTAAAATGAGGCCCTCCAGCAATTTGTCATTACATATATAATCTTTAGGGGACCTCTATAAATTCCTTTTTTCTAAGACTGCTCCACGAATTTGATCATAATGATCTTTTCAGACAACACTGAGCAATTGTCTTCCCTGAATTATATTTACTTCCACAAGTATAAGACCTGTGATATGTTGTCAATTCACGCATAACTGCAATATCGTTTCATATTATAGGCCAAATTAATCATCCCAACGGCTTCAGTAATACGTTCAAGACCGATACATCGCAAATAATTTCCTTTGAACCAATGAATACTTCCGAATATATGTTCAACGCGAGCCCTGGTCCGTGGTTTTATCGTATTGCGTAACCTCTGCCGTTCCGTAAGCGGCCTTCCCCGATATCCCTTCTCATGAATTTTACTGAGAAATCCCTTCTTTGCTAATTCTTTCTCATTGTCCTCTGAGCGATAGGCACTGTCACCCCAAACGGGTTCATTATCTTTACGTGGTTTCCCGAGCACCTTAAAAAACGGCTGAGAATCATGAACCTCCGCAGAAGTGACATCATAATTGATAATGAATTTCCTCTTCCTATCTGCTGCAATATGGTTCTTGTATCCAAAATGCTTCTGCTTGTTCTTCACCGTCCAGCGCGCATCGACATCTTTTTGCCTTTTCTTGTTATCGCTCCATTCTTCCGGGGGTGTTCCTTCTTCTTTGATATGTTTGTTATCATCACGACTGTTCCGCTGACGTGGAACTTCAACAAAAGAAGCATCAACGATCTGTCCTGATCGGGCCATCAAATTCGCCTTGTCCAATTGGTGGTTGAATTTCCTGAAAACTTTCCGGGCAATACCATGTTCTTTGAACCGTTCCTTGTACAGCCATATCGTTTTTGCATCCGGCATCTGGCATTGCATGTCTCCACCGGATACAAAACGCTCAAAACTCCGGCGGTCCTTCAATTGAAATTCCATCTGATCATCAGATAGACCATAAAGACTTTGCAGTATTATCACTCGAAACATCATTACTTCATCAAATGGCTTTCGACCGGCATTCTTGATATTATCAGGATTTTCTATCCTGATTTTATTGAGAATGGGACGAAACGTTTCCCATTTTATATGCTCGGTTAATGTGATCAGGGGGTCGCCCAGTTTTGTCAGTTCTTCAAGCCTTTCAATCTCATCGAATAATCCACGCTGCTTCATGTGCTCACCTTTTTTGTGATTGATTTCTGTGGATTATCCTGCAATATTACTCCTTGTCAATTAATTCACGGAATCGTTTAATTTATAGAGGTTCCCTTAACTAAATTTGAACCATTATAATCAACAGAATAAATCTCATAGGCATTATCTATGTCCTGATCAGCTAAATATATTACTTTATTGCCATCTGTATTCCAACCATATACATAAAGTATATCACCATCAGATACTAATGTTCCATTTATCTTTGTTCTCCCAGTCCCATCGGAATTAATTGAATACAGCTCATCTCTATTATCTACTTCCTCATCTGATACATATACTATTCGAGTACTATCTGGGGACCAAAAATAGTAATTCTGAAGTACATCTCTATCTGCTGAAAGAGTGGTATTTAATTTTATACGGTTTGAACCGTCAGCATTTACACAATAAAGTTCCTTAACTTCATCAATTTCCTGATCAGCAAGATATAAAATTTTATTACCATCTGGCGACCATTCAAAATCCAGCACATCACCTTCCTCAATAAATTCAGCATTCAACTTTACACATCCACTACCATCTGGATTCACCGTGTATAACTCATACATGCCTTGGATTTCCTGATCTACACGATAAACAATTTTAGAACCATCTGGCGACCATGCATATGGTGTTTCAAAATAGTTTGACATACTCCCGCCTGAGACCAGCGTTGGATTTAACTTTGTCCAATCACTCCCATCGGAATTAACTGCATACAGTTCTTCAATGTATGGCATTGTGGTTTCGCCAAGACGATAAACTACTCTACTACTGTCTGGTGACCAATTAAAATCCGATATACCGGTTTCTGAAGTTAAAGGTGGAGTAATCTTTATTCTGTTCGTTCCATCACTATTAACACAGTAAAGTTCAAAAAGATCAGAAGTTGCTTCATCGGATTTGTATAATATTTTCGTACTATCCGGGGACCATATATAACCAGTAATGCTCCGACCAAGGGCAAGATCTCCATTAAGTTTAACTCTGTCAGTCCCATCTGAACGAATGGCATATAAACCTCTAGGCTCTGAACCATTTTCAACAGCCATGTACGCCATTTTTTTTCCGTCGGGAGACCAGGAAATACCGGTCACATTACTAATTATCGATTGATTAAGCTTTACTAAACCGCTGCTATCAAGACATACAGAATATAATTCATATACATTATCAGTATCCTGATCTGCATTATATGCTATTCGTAGTGGCTTTGTAGCCTGGTCAGCAGAAATAGAGGAAAAACCTTCGCTATTTGAAGCTATTACAATAATAATATAATTTGTTTCGGTTTCTAAATTTATAAATGTATAGCCTGATTGAGATACATCTACAGGTCCCTCAATAATTGTTCCATTTACAGAATCATTTACAACACTTAATTGCCCAACTTCACCGATCCAGGCCTGTACAATAGGAGTTGGATTGCCTTTAGAGGTAAATGTTGGCATTGCAAATGTTAAGGAAGTATCTGTTGATGCAGTAATCACTAAATTATCAAGAACTGGTTTTGATGGAGGTTGATTATTTGAACTATTTTCATTACTATCACATCCGGTTAAAGATACAGATAATAAAAAAATAGGGCTCATTCCGGAATGTTGGGAAAAGTGAACAATAGATAAAGAAAGTAATAGAAA
>ERZ795048.34-NODE-34-length-146128-cov-36.723816_pt1 | contig 146128 bp, 141 predicted proteins | sample MGYA00375132_ERZ795048 | MGnify/ENA primary metagenome ERZ795048 (study PRJEB30177, sample SAMN05720225) | activated sludge metagenome | isolation source: Anaerobic digester | place: Hong Kong | collected 2014-12-17 ...
GAGGAGTTTTTAATTTATTTTAATGACCGTATCAACCAATTGTTTCCCATACTTAACGGCCCCCGCACCCCTGGAGGGGCAAGGCTGATCTTTGCCCTCTCCCTTTGTCATTCCCGTGAAGACCGTGGGCGACCGCAGGAAGAGCTGGAAGCTAATCTATAGTACAGTGTATTCTTGCAATAGATCCTCGCCGGAGTTTACCCTCATGCAGATGAGGGCCTGGATGACAATGCTATAATTCCCCACCCCTTCCCCATGTCATTACCGCGCAGGCGGTAATCCACTCACAACCTCCTCTTTACCTCCACTGTCTCTATGTCAGGCGGCAGGCTGTTAAACTTCTCTGTTAAGAAGATAAATGCCGCGTTTAAAAGCTGCATCTCCACACAGTACTCCCTGTCATCAGGTGAACCTGCTTCAAAAAAGATCCCCCGGAACTCCATTGCAAAGTCTATATACCTGCGTGCTTCACTGTGGTACCCGTTTACAAGGTATTTTAGGCCCCTGCGAACAAAGATGTACGGGGTTAAACCCGTTTCGTGAAGAAGCGCGAATATCTTTGCCACATCCGGAGTTCCGGAGGTGTTAAAGGTTTCTTGAATGACTGTTTTATGATTGGATATGGGCTTCATAAATGTTAATATTTAATTTCTATGTATAATATTTTGAATCAACTATTAATTATGACTATTATATTAGTCATAATGTCAACAATATTTTGCACAAAAATTAAATTAACTTTATTTTTTTAGTCAATACCTGATAAAGGCGCTATGTACGGAGAAAAATTAAAAAAAATACGCGACTACTACGGTTACAGTCAAAGAGACCTTGCTGACAAACTGGAAGTTCCATATTCAACTTTATCTTTCTGGGAAAGAGCTGATTACCCGTCTCTCGAAGGGATTGTTAAAATATGTGAATTCTTTAAAATTAATATCTGGGAATTCTTCATTGAAGACTTTGAAGAATTTAAAAAGATACTCCCTGATTTTATAGAAACCTCTGATGCTGCTGTTATGAAGCTTGTTAATACACGGATGGATATTGAAACACGGATCCAGGTTAAGAAGATGTTTCTTGATATTGTTAAACTGGCTCTTGCAAAGGATAAGGATAAGCTGAAGGATCTGCCGGAATATAAGGCGCTGTTCGGGGAGGAGCAATTTTAATTATTCCCTTTCTGCATAAATGGATTTTTTAAACTGTTTGATTTTTTACAATGTAAACTCCTGATTTATCCGGGAGACAACTATCACTGCACAGAGGGTACCTGGCCATTGTTACCCCTAATGGCTTCATTAACGCATAACCGGTGTTAAACTGCAATTAATTTGTACTTTTTCTACAGGCTCGTTATATACTGTTTTTTAGCTTTAAATATTTTGCTTCATCAAGAATTTTTAATTCTGTATATTTACTAATATTTATAAAGTCTTTATCATAGGTTACTAGAGCTAACTTATTTCTTATAGCTACGCTAGCAATAAGAAAGTCATAAGAACCTGCAATTATCCCTTTCTGTTTACACTTATTACGAAGTTCAGCGGCATAAATATAATCTTCTTTCATTATATCAATATATGAAAAATCATTCAGTATAGTCTCAATTTCAGAAAATAGCTTTTTATCAGTGATACCACTTAAAATTTCTTGAAGTATAATTCCTATAATCACTATTTCATCATTATTTTCAATAATTCTTCGAACTAAAGTCTCAGAAGAATCTAATGATTTATCTTTTCGCCGGAGAGCTTCTGACCAGACTGATGTATCTATCAGTAATTTAATCATCTTTTTCTATTTTTTTTGTAATCATAATCTGAATCAAAATCAACAGTATTTAAATACTTTAACATATCCTTTTGTCTATGCTTCTGGATATACTCTCTTAGAGCAGTATTAACGGCTTCTCGTTTAGTTTTAAATTTTCCGATTTGATATACTTCATCAAGCAGTTTAATATCTATGTTCAGGTTGGTAGCCATATCATTTTTACCTCTGAATCAAATTTACACAACACAATGTGTAAAGTCAATTAAAAATGACGCACAAAGTTTTGATATTCCTGAAAGATCAATTTTGTTATCAGCCAGCCAGTTTATCGTGTATTATATCGCACCAGGTACTATCTGAGAGGTAAAATCTACCGGGATCATTACTCCCTGTTCGTATGAATAGTGTTTATTCCTGCCATCCGAACCTTCAATGACCATATTAACGCATAACACCCGTTAATCTTCAACTATCTTATACTTATTCTACAGGCTCGTTCTGTGCTGTTGCCCGATTATTTAAGCAAATTTCCTAATTCTAATATTTGATTTAAGCGACTATTTATATTACCGCTAACTTCTATTACCTTAAAACTGAACCGGGATTCTAAATCATATATTAAATCTTTAACTTTTGTATCCACTTCATCTCTAAGTTCAGGGTATTCCGATAGAGGACATGGTATTAGATCCGGACTCTCCACAGGTACAAAAACGACAACATCAAGTTGATTTAACGCTTCATCAATTTTTTCTTTCCAATCTTCTATTTTAAAAAAACTAGAGTCTTTATGAATTTTAATATAAGCTAAAAAATCTAATGGGCATCTGTCAAAAATTGTTTTTTCATCAGAGTCAATTATTTGCTGTATTGATAGTTCAAGCTGTACTTCATAATCTTCTACACCAGGTTTAGCACAAAACTCATACCCATCCTCAAGCAATTGATAATATGGTTCCTCTAAAAAAGAATACCCAGCTAACAAAGTACTCAGTTGGTTGCCGAGTGTTGTTTTGCCTGTATGGTGTGCACCTGAAATAGCAATTTTCATAACCAGCTTCCTTATATTTTAGACTGTTCAATTTTTCTAAATTCAATAATTTAAATGAACTATAAATATCTCGTTTTTAATTAAATCAAGTTATTTCATTAAATACAATTACACATGAAAACCAGTTGCTATGATAATTTAAGAAGGGGTAATTACACATAATTTTATGCGAATCAGTTCGTATAAAATCTGGATAACAAATAAAACCTGGCATGTCACATACAAATATTATCCTGCATTACCGGCATACTTAAAAACATGTTCTCCGGCTTGAATAAAAAAATACCTATTTTAAAAAGAAAGGTAACCCATATAGCAAGGTACCGGCAATGAATAGAATTAACAGAATCCATGATATTGCGGTTTTTAATTTAAAAAATATTATCTGTTCCAGTGAACGCAGAAACCAGAAAACTGAAATGCATAGAGTCAATGAAATACCTATGTCAGTATTCAGCATTTCATCTGTATGGAAAATTGAGGTATAAGAAAAGATTAGAAATACAAAGGTCAGGCATAAATTCAGCACCTGCATAATATTTCTATTAATAATACTGATACTTTTAAGTTCATATTTCCAGTTAAATAATTTCCAGAAGAAAAGATGAAATACTGCAAACAGCAGATTAAAAAGACCGCCAATAAAAATCAGTTTTGCCATACTCTACATCCTCCAGTTTAATACCTGCATTTTTAGTTTTTAATTCTAAATTTTATTTAAATCTTTTATACCCCGTGGTGATTTGTATTTAAATGAATCATTTTAATATCTGCAGAGAACTTTGAGATTGAACCGTAGTTCTGATATAGACTTTTTACACAGAGAGTTTCAACTCTTTTTTTGAACATCTATTCCGGCAACCGCATCAACTGAAGCAGTATTAAATTTTCTGTGCAATTATATACAGATGCTTCTCAGGGAACTGGTCGAGCTCCAGGTACCTGCAGCTGCAACCCGATTCCATAATACTTTTAAGATCCCGATAAAACCCTAATTAATTTCGCATCATGAATGACTACTAAACGGTTGAGCGCACACCGTTTCTGCCTATCCCGATAGTACCTTCCGGATATTCAGCCGATGGTTATTTCACTCCTTGAACGCCACAACAGCAAACTCATGGGATTCCGGATTATAAACACTCCCTGCAACATCAGAGAAGATCTCCTTTATCCTAAAGCCGCTTTTTTTAAACTCATCTTTTATTGATTTTTCACTGAAACACTGAAGCCAGTTATAAACTACCCTCTTATCAGACTTACTGTATATCGTATATTTATCAAGTATCACCTTCTCATCATCATACTTGAATGTATTAAGAAAAGTATAGCAATCCCCGGCAGACCAGAACCGATCCATCATATTAAACTCATAAACAGCTTTTTCCTGGAGAGATCTGAAATAGTTCAGTGAATAAACATCCAGAAGAACATAGCCGCCAGTCTTAAGTATTTTATGAAACCTGCCAAGCAGAGTACTGCGCTGAGCAGGGCTTAATGCAGCAAAGTCGCACATTATCATTACAGCAAGATCGAATTTCTCCTCAGTTTCGTATTCAAGATAATCAGAATGTATATAGTTTATATTCAGATTAGCCCTCCGGGCCTCTTCATTTGCGTAGTCAAGGGATCTTTTTGAAAAATCTACACCTGTAATATCAGCGCCGCACCTTGCAAGGCGGGATGTATAAAGGCCGGGGCCGCATCCGAAATCGATAACCCTTGATCCGGGGGCAAGGTTAAAATATTCTATAATCCATTCTGCAGAACGGTCTATAAACCTGCGGTTTCTTGATGCGGCATCAACCGATTCATTTAAATGATATTCAAGCATCCTCTGTGATGTATATTCATCAGTCCATAATTCCGCTGCTGTATAAAACTCATAAGGCTCTGGCCGTCTGTTGATTTCTGATAGTTCGTTAAACATCTGTTATTCTCCAGTACTCATGTAAAACCGGAAGAGCTTTATTGCAACAACCCGCCGTTCTCCACGGTTCTTTGCACTGATAGTATCAGTGCATCTGCAAATAATTTACCCCGCACTTTAATTGTAAACTACTATAATAAAATACTGAAACCCTGCATCGCACCCCACTTACGTGTCATTTTATATCAAAGTGTGGCGTATGTTTTACCTCCGGCTAAATTCTATTTGACTCAAAATAATTACAGGGGAGCAGCATTAAAAAATGCTCACAGCATAAGGGGATATCAAACCCCTGCGATGATAAAACAAACATGGAGGATCAATATCATTTTTTAATCTTAATTTCAACTGTAAAAACGAAAAAGTTTTAAATGATTTTTTTGAAGAGGAGATATTTTATGAAAAAGAAAATGTTACAAACAGCCATTACATTAGCGATTGTGATAATCAGTTCAGCAGCATTTGCAATGAGTGTTGAGGTTGTAACTGACCAGAGCGCAAAGTACTGGGTCAACAGTGCGAGATATGCATCAACTGACAATTCGGCTGATATTGCTTACTACAATCCAGCGGGTACTGCTTTCATGGATAGCGGAATTTATTTTTCTCTCAGCACACAGACTCTCCTGATCCCGTACGATCAGAAAATTACCATGCCTGCGGCAGGTTTCAGCGAATCATATTCGCAGGATAAACCTGTTCTTTCTATACCAAATTTTTATCTTGTTGGTAACCTCGGCAAACAGGGGTTTGGAAACCTGGCCCTTTTCTGCAATGCAGGTATAATAGGCGGGGGCGGTAATCTTGCATGGGATGGGACTGCAGGTGCTGCAGCACTGGGCTTTGCCACAGCTGCAAATGTAAATTCAATGGCCGGAGCCGCATCATCTCTGGTAAAAACTGATATAGACTTCGAAGCAAGTGCAGGTATGTATCAGATCGGAGCAGGTACTGCATATTCTCTTAATGCTCTTGTGAGCTTCAGTGCAGGGGCACGATATGTAATTGCTCGCAAGAGTATAAGCCTTGACGGGATGTATTATTTTTCAAATGCTAACGGCGCTCTCCCCGCATCATGGACTCTTGATCTCGATTATGAGACTGAACTTGCTGCCGAAGGATACTGTTTCATCTTTGGTGCAGATGTGAAACCCGTAAAAGATCTCAACATCGGGATCAGGTTTGAAACTGAAACCGGGCTGAGATATAAGTATGATGATAAAAAACATTCAGCATCAGATTCCGTTAGTAATGCCGTTGCTCCGGGAGTTGCTTCCCAGCTTGCCGCAACGGACGGAACAGAGACCGATGCAAACCTCCCTGCAATACTTGCCATAGGCGTTGAATATGACATCACTGAAAATCTTATGATAAGCGCAAGCTCAGTTTTTTATTTCATGAACAAAGCTGACATGGACGGAGTGGAGGATTATTATAACACCGGATATGACCTTACTATGGGCACCACATATAAGGCCATGGATGATCTTAAAATCGGATGCAGCGTAAACTATACAACAACAGGGGCTAAAGAAAAATACTTTAAAGCTGACGGCCAGATGTTAACTGTAAGCACAAACCCGCCACTTGACTGGGTTTATATAAGCGGCGGAGCAACATATAACGTAACACCGGATCTTGATATTACAGCATCTGCTGCATGGATCCACTATCTGCCCCAAAATGTAACAACAGCAGGCGGATTTGATTTAAAGTATGAAAAAGAAACTTATGTTATCACTTTTGAAGCCGGATATAAAATATGATGTAACTTAAATGCTTTTATATTCTGCGGTATCGCATAACCGCAGAATATAAAGACCTTCATTGCAGCCGGAATCCAGTCACTTTTTTTTGCTCTTAATATATTCCTCTGAAATTTTATCTATATTCATTGCAGCCTTCTTAAAAACATCTGCTATTATTTCAAAGGGTGTGTTCATCCCGTTTTCAAACCATTTTTTTAACACCATATAAACTCCACCCGCAAGGTAATGCACAAGGCATTGATGGTATTCATCAAGCTCCTGAAGATGCTGGGCCTTCATGTGAAAGAGGGAAAAAAAGCCGGATAGTTTTTCAAGAGCCTGTAGGCCAAGGCCCGCTTTCAGCAGCGCTTTAAAAAGCGCCTCATTTCGCTGCCATAAATATATAAGCTGTTTAACTTCATAATCCCAGGTCAGATCCTTTTTGGCCTCAAGGTTTTTTTGAACTTTTTCAATATATTCATCAAGGATCTCATCTATTTCAGATAAAAGTATATCATCCATACTGCTGTAGTTGCGGTAAAAAGTCTGCCGTGCAATATCCGCTTTTTCAGTAAGCTCAGTAATGCTTATCTCTGAATACTCTTTTTTTTCGAGCAGTTCCAGCAAAGTTTCAAGGAGCCATGCCCTTGTCCGTTTTGAACGCTTATCCCGGTTCATTCTATGCACCATTTTCTCTGGTTTTGTGGCGTAATTCTACAGGTAAAATCATCACACTTGACAACAGTAATTAACGATAGTACATCTGTCAATTAAGTTACATATGTATCCAAATTGACTTTTGTCCATTATAATGGAGCAGCATGCTTAAATATCGAACCGGAAGTTCGATCAGATAATTATTTGTACCTCCGGCTTCTGCCGGAAAAGGAGAAAGTTATGAATAAGACTGAAAAGTCATATAACTCATGGCATGGCCCTGAACCTGAAATACCTCTATCAGTAATCACTGAAACAATTGAAACAGAGATACTGATCTGCGGCGCGGGAAATGCCGGTATGGCTGCCGCTATTGTTGCAGGTAACAGGGGAGCTAAGACCATTGTCATAGAGAAAGATAAAAAGATGGGATTGATAAAACCGTACATGGGTGCAATTGACACAAAGGTTCAAAAAGCGGCGGGTGATAAAGCCAGGGTTGATAAGGAAGAAATTATTAAGGAGCTGGTAAACTACTCAACAAAGTATACTGATGAGCTGAAAGTTTATGGAGACTATAAACGCTCTAAATACACAGGAGCAAATAAAGTTGACGAAAATCTTGTACGTCTCTGGGCGGATGAAAGCGGTGCAACTTTTGATTTTCTCGCTGAAGAACTTTCAGAATACGGAATAAAACATGTTGCTGAATATAACATCGGCCATGGTCATCACGGGCCATTCAAGGCATTCCCCATCCATACGAAACTCCTTGTACCTTTTCGCAAAGGGGGAATTTTTGCGGTATCACACGGCGGCGTATATGTTCTTGAGAAGTTTTTCATGAAGAAGGTCAAAAGCTACGGCGTTAAACTGATGTTTAACACAGGACTGGTTAAAGTCATAAAAGAAGGTAACCGCGTTGTGGGTGTTATTGCCAGGAGATCGAACGGAAAGTATATCAGGATCAATGCAAGTAAAGGCGTGTTGATTGCAACAGGCGGTTATGCGGCCAATGAGGAACTTATCGCAAAACGTAACCCTGAAGCTGTATCTGTATCAACAGTGAGGTATGAACAGAAGTGCAACCGGGGTGACGGCATAAAGGCAGGAGTATGGGCAGGAGGGGAAAAAGATGAATTTCCCTCTGCAATGGTTTTTGACCGGGGCCCGGTAAAACCGGGGGGGAAAGCAGGTGTTCCTATTAAAGCAGGTGCCACTTTCGATTCATTCTTTATGGCGAGTCAGCCCTTTATGAAGGTCAATATGGACGGGAAACGCTTTACCAGTGAATCTGTCCCATACGATATTGTTCTTTATCCTCTTCAGGACCAGAAGAATGGCGTCTCCTGCATCATCTGGGATTCGAACTACTGGAAGCATATAAGATCTTTTGATACAATCGGCTGTTCGCGAATGATTAAGAGTAATAGCAGACCTAAAACCCTGGAGGGGATGGGGTTCTTTCCTAATTACATCTTAATGACACTTATGCGGATGAAGGGGATGTTAAAAAAATCAGGAACAATTGAAGGCCTGGCAAAAAAACTCAAGCTCCCCCCTGAAGAACTAAAAGCCACAGTTAAGAGATATAATGAAATGGCAAGGCTCGGAGTGGACAGAGATTTCGGCAAAGACCCGGACGCTCTGCTCCCTCTTACTAAACCCCCTTACTATGGAATTACTAACGCAGGCTGGTTCCTGACTACAATGGACGGGCTACGTATCAACACAAATATTCAGGTTGTAGATAAAGAAGGGAATGCCATTGAAGGCCTGTACGCGGCAGGAGATGTTGCCGGCGGATTTTTCGGAGACAACCTGTACCCGGAACTCTGTGTCGGTGTTGCTGTTGGTAAGACAATGACCTTCGCCCGTCATGCGATACTGCATATGACAGGGAATGTATAACAGGGGAAATGAAATTTGTCCTCTCTTTCTGAAGTATAATTTTAATTGAATGAAAAAATTAACAGCTGATGCTGGAGGAGTTAGAAGATGCTTAATAATAATTTATCCGTTGATCAAGTTGAGAAATTAATGCACATGAAAGCAAAGGTTACAAGCCTTGTGGATTATGGAATGACCGCTTCCGGGATCCGTTTTGATGTCGGTTTCGAAGGGGAGTTAAGCGGAGAGACAATTACCGGGAAAATGCAGGGGATCGACTATTTCCTGATGGGTCCGGACGGGGTCGGGCAGATTGATGTCCGTGGAGTGATTTATACGGATGACGGGGCAAAAATTGCTGTGTCTATCGACGGGTTTATGGCCGGGCCTGAAATAAAGGATTCACATGTGCGCTTTGAAACCGGCGACGAAAAGTACAGGTGGCTCTGCAACGCCATTGTTGTAGGCAAAGGGCAGAATTTCCCGGTGGAAGATGGCGGTCTGCCGAAGGAATTTGAAGTTGTGTATTACGTGATTCGATAAAACAGCAGGGGCAGATTTTCAGATTTAATCCGGTTGCTCCTCTTATAAAATGTATTTTCAATTTATAAAGGTCTCCACCGGTGTTATGTAAAACAAAAACACCGGGGGGAGGCCTTTCTTTATAATTTAAATATCTGATTATCTTACCATTCTTTTCACTGTAACGGTATTACACAGAGAAGCTTTACACGCTCCTGCAAAAACAACAAATAACATATCTAATAATGTGATTACCTGTTATACAGCCTAATAAAAAAACCCCGTTCCGGGGAACGGGGATGAAACTTTTATGAAGAGGAGATAGTATAGGCCCTATAACAGGCCCGGAAAAAAAACTATCATGTTCATAATACGAATGAGAGTGAAAAATATTAAAAAAATTTTCCCTGTAATAAAAAAATGATACTTTATATTTACTCTTATCAAAATTTCCTTATTCTGTTTTTAAAGTCAGCATATTAAGTTTAATATAAGCTTCGTATTGGCTTCGGGAAGGCTTCGTGTTGGCTTCGTGAAATTAATTGACTGAATTCTTTCAAGCGTCCCCACTTTCCATACAATTCAATATAAATATACATTTTTTATTATTTCATCATGCATTACCTGATTCAAAAAAACTGGTTTCCCGCAAAACTATTAAACATATTCAAACTACATTAAGGAGGTTTTTTATGATTGGAGCAATTATTGCAAAAATACAGGTGCGGAAAGGCTTTGATTTATTCAGCAGGCAGGAACTCGACAAATTATTATCAGCATGGAGAGACGATGCCTACCTTGTTTACCCCGGCGATGTCCCTGCCAGCGGCACTCACCAGGGCAAAGATGCACTCAGGAAATGGTTTAAAAATTTTTTTGAAAACTATCCTGAATTCAGTTTTAAAGTAAAAAACGTCTGTGTTGATAATATCTTCGATTTAACTGGCACAAACACAATAGCAGTTTACTGGGAATTTGATTCGACAACGCGTAACGGGGGTAAATGGCATAACACCGGTTTTTCAATGTTTAATATCCGATTCGGTAAAATTGTTTCATGCCGCGATTTCATGTTTGATGCGGGGCCCGAATTCAGAAAGTCCTGGGTGTGAAATAACCGCCTGCAGTACTTTTAAAAAAACCTTTAAACAGATCATTAGTGAATCTTCTTTTTTAACAATTACTGCAGCAGAATATCTGCCGCATAAAAACACTTATGCACCTTTCATTCCACCATCAGGAATAAACACTTCTTTTTGCAAATAACAACAGTTTTATGAAACAGAAAATAAATAAAAAAAATTACATTATTGTGCAATAAATTTTGCTTCACTCTACATTTAACGTTTAAATGTCGTTATAAACTCTATTAAAATAACAAAGGAGGTATGTTGTGAAGTTATTAATCAGATGTACCCTTCTGGCAGTTATTATCTCTGTCACAGGATGCATATCCTGGGATGAAGGATGGAAAACAAAGGTTCAGGCATCAGGTACAGGCGATACAAAGGCCCTGCTTGCTTCAGCCGCATTGCTTGAAGCAACAGCTGATACCGCTGCAAAAGTTAAGGGGGTTATTGCAGCGTATGAAAAGGTTATTGCCATTGATCCGGGAAACTATGACGCGCTGTCAAAGGCAGGTGAATTTGCAATGTTAAACGGCTACATCTATGCCAGGGACACAAAAGAGAAGGAGGAGTATTACCTTAAATCAATTAATTACTGCGAACGGGCAATGTATACGAACCCGGAATTTAAAAAACTCGCAGACCAGGGGAAGCCCGCATGGGATTGTGTTGATGCCCTTACACAGAAGGAGATGTCTGCCATGTTCTTCTGGTTTGTTGCAGCAGGGCAGTACTGGACTGAATGCTTCGGTTCATTCAGCCATCTGCTTAATTTCAGCCTGCCGGGGAAAGTAAACACTGTACTCCGGAGAATGTCGGCCATCAATCCTGATTCCATGAATGGTAGAGTTCATATGGCATGGGGTTCCTCTTACGCGATACTCCCCGGATTTTTAGGCGGGGATATAAAAAAATCTGAAGAGGAATTTTCAAAAGCAGTAAAAACCGGACCCGGTACACTTGTTAATTATTATACACGTGCGAGATATCTCCATGTTAATAAGGGTGATAAAGATGCTTTTAAAAAAGACCTGGAGTTCATTATATCAAGCGATATAAGCAGGAACAAGATCGATTACGCATGGAATTTCGGTTACCAGATGAAGGCAAAAGAACTGCTGGCGCAGGAAAACAAACTTTTTTAAAGATTAATCTTTGACATGGGCACACCCAAAGCTGATAAAAAACAAAAGTAAATGGAGTGTGCTTATGTTTTCAAAAAAGAATGAAACAGGTTACAGGGAAATGCTCCCCGGTATAAAGATGAGGACAGCCTCTTATGGTGACAAAACCCTTATGAGTGAATTTCTCCTTGAGAAAGGTTCATCTCTCCCGCCGCACAGTCATGTGCATGAACAGACAGGATACCTTGTTTCAGGAAAGATTATCCTTAAAATCGGCGGAGAGAGCTTTGAGACCTTCCCGGGCGACAGCTGGTGTGTAAAGTCGGGAGTTGAGCACTCAGCTGAAGCCATTGAGGATTCAGTTGCAGTTGAAGTATTTTCACCTGTCCGGGAGGATTATCTGCCTGTATAGTTCAGGCAGCCCTCCACAGGTCTGTTAAGTATTTTTTTACTGCTGTAAAATTATACTTAACATGGAAGAGACCCGTAACTACAAAAACTGCTGCGCAGATATTATGCATAAGCATTGCAAAGTGTCTCCCGTGATTTAATACAGTGCCGTCATATATATGCATCATTATACCTGATGGTATAAGGAGTATAAACATAAAGAACATTATCAGCGACACCCTCCTGCGCGCAGTATATATTTTACTTTTCCCGCTGTTTTCAATTTTATTCATTTTGCACCGCCTGTTTCATTTTTATTAATCCGTGAAAGCGCCCCGCTTCGGCAGATATTTACACACTGCCCGCACCCGATACAATCTTCGCTATTTCTTATCAGTACATGCTTATGTACCAGGATATTCATTTTCACAAAAACCTTCTCCGGGCATACTTCAATACAGTTCCAGCATGCCCTGCATTCTGATGAATTAAATCTTATAAAAGCAGTTTCATTTTTGGGAATTCCTCTACTCCTCCACCCGCCTGATGATTGGACGCTCTTTACCCGTTTCATGCAGATAACATAACCTCATTTTCATTATAGTTTAATAAAGCAGTTTAAGAATAGCAGAAAAAGGAGGGACTGTCATTAACATATGTTAACGGGGATCTTTTTTTGCGATGCGGGATCTGATCCTGCTCAGGGATACGGCAGTTATACCGAGGTACGATGCTATGTAGTGATGCGGGACTCTCTCTATCATTTCAGGATTGTCTTTAAGAAGTTTTTCATACCTCTCTTCAGGAGTATTCAGAATAAAAGATGTATATAGATCGGTATAATATAAAAGCCGCTGCTGTAGAAAATTGACCATAAATTTATTCATTTCAGAAAAACGTTCTGATATTTTTCTGAAATCGTTGATCCTGATTACAACAACCTCGCTCTCCTCAATACTCTCCAGGTACATCCTTCCCGGCTTGCCTGTGAATGCGCTCTCCATGGAAGCCACCATCTGGTTTTCAAAGAAAAACTGTGCAGTGACCTCCCTGCCGTCCTCCTTTATAACAAAGAGACGCAGGCACCCCTTTGACACGATATAGAGATATTTCGATACATCCCCCTCTTCAAGGAGTGTTGTCTTTTCAGGGATTCTCCTGAAACTGAATAAATTTTTAATTTCAGGCCAGTAATCCCGGAGCTCAGGTATTGCTGCTGTTACTCTCTCTTTCAGATCCATAATGTTCTCTGATTCATAGAAATATTCATACCTATAGTCAATTTCCGGTTATTTGCATAAGGTGTTGTTTATTTAAATTCAGTCTGTTTTATTTTACATGTTTCAATCTTACTCCACGGATTAATCTTTGACAATAAAATTTCAGTTTATGTATATAGACACCTAAGAAATCTTTTACTATAAAACAGCAGGGATAGATAATCTGGCTGAAGAATTCACAAACCGGGTAATTGAAATTATAAAGAGCATCCCCCGGGGGAGAGTCCTTACATACGGCCTTGTCGCTGCAATGGCCGGTAACCCTCGCGGAGCACGACAGGTAAGCAGGATACTGCACTCCTCAAGCAGAAAACATGGCCTGCCGTGGTACAGAGTGATTAACAGCAGGGGAACAATCTCACTGCCTCGCGGGAAAGGCTACGAAAAGCAGAGGGAACTGCTGCTTTCAGAGGGGATCATTTTCAGTGATAAGGACAAAATAGATCTCAGCATATTTATGAAGGGAGAGTAATAACAGTATGATACCAATAGAATTTCTTATAACAGCGCTTGTAGTGGTGCTTATCCCGGGAACCGGTGTCATATACACAGTTACAACCGGCTTAACCTCCGGATGGCGCGGAGCAACTGCTGCTGCAGTCGGCTGTACAGCCGGGATAATCCCCCATCTCCTTGCCGGCATCCTGGGCCTTTCAGCTATTCTTCATATAAGCGCTGTAGCTTTTCAGGTGATTAAATTCATTGGTGCTGCATATCTCCTCTTCCTCGCATGGTCCATGTGGCGTGATAATGAGGAGCTGAAACTTGAAACACATGGTGAGAGCAGCGGTTACGTTAAAATCGCGGTAAGAGGGATACTAATTAATATTCTGAATCCGAAACTCACCATATTCTTTTTAACATTTCTCCCTCTCTTTGTCTCTGCTGACGCGGAACATCCTGTGCTTCAGCTTTCAATGCTGAGCGGCGTATTCATGATTATGACACTTGCTGTTTTCATTATTTACGGTTTTCTCGCAAATGGCGTACGTAGTTACATTATATCATCACCCGGGAGCATGAAGTATATAAAGAGATCCTTTGCTGTTGTAATAGGTTTTTCCGGTGTGAAGCTGGCCATGGCAGAGAGATAGTGTTCAACGCTCTTCACTTTTTGTGTCTAAGAATATTAAAGCTTGAAGGGACAATCCCGCCCCATGCTGAATTAACGCCGGCATAAGGCGGGATAAATTATTTCTACTTCACCACAACCTGGTGGTAAACTTTTTTCCCTTTGCGTATAAGGAGCTTCCCGTCTTTAAGATCAGCAGAGGTCACAACCCTTGCGAAATCTGTCACCTGTGTATCCTCCATGTAGATACCACCCTGCTGAATAAGGCGGCGCCCTTCACTGTTGCTTGAGATAAGGCCGGTCTTGGAAAGGAGTGCGATGATATCCATACCTTTGTCAAAGTCGGATTTACTGAATTCAGTTGTGGGGATTGAATCCGAGTCTCCCCCCGCTCCGAAAAGCGCCTTTGCTGCAGCCTGCGCTTTATCAGCCTCCTCCTGGCCATGTACAAGCTTTGTAACCTCGTAAGCCAGTACCTCTTTAGCGTGATTAATCTCAGCTCCCTGAAGAGCGCCAAGGCGGTTCACCTCATCCATAGGAATAAATGTAAGGAGTGAAAGACAGTTCTTCACATCAGGGTCATCCACATTTCTCCAGTACTGGTAGAAATCATAAGGTGTTGTCTTTGACGGGTCAAGCCATACTGCACCGGACTGTGTTTTCCCCATCTTGTTCCCCTCGCTTGTTACAAGGAGCTTGAATGTAAGCCCGTATGTCGCGGCATTCTCCGAGCGCCTGACAAGGTCAACACCAGATATGATATTTGACCACTGGTCATTCCCGCCTAACTGCAGTTTGCAGTTATGGAGACGGTAAAGTTCAAGGAAGTCATAAGACTGCATAAGCATATAGTTGAACTCAAGAAAAGAGAGCCCCTTCTCAAGCCTGTTTTTAAAACACTCTGCAGCGAGCATACGGTTTACTGAAAAGTGGCGTCCGATGTCCCTGAGAAACTCAACATAGTTAAGTTTCAGGAGCCAGTCAGCATTGTTAACCATGATTGCCTTCCCCTCGCCGAAATCGATAAAGCGGGAGAACTGTTTCTTGAAAGATTCACTGTTTTTCCTTATCTGCTCCATTGTGAGCATCTGGCGCATATCTGTGCGTCCGGAAGGGTCACCAACCATTGCAGTCCCTCCGCCGATGAGGGCAATAGGTTTGTGTCCGGCCTGCTGCATGTGCATCATAACCATAACCTGGATAAAATGCCCCACATGGAGGCTGTCTGCGGTGGGGTCAAACCCTATATAAAATGTAACTGATTCTTTTCCTAACAGTTCGCGTATTTCATCCTCATGGGTAGCCTGTTCAACATAGCCCCTTTCTGCTAAAACGTCATAAACATTTCTCATAGCCAAAAAATCCTTCTAATAATGATAAAATATTATATAAATCAATAATAATGCCAGATTTTGAAGCAGCTTTCAAATAAGTCCAATCTTTTACCCTGTAAAATTAAAAAAATGAAAGAGTGATATACCGCAGGAACCCAGGTAAAATAAAAAGGAGCAGTTTTTACGCTGCTCCCGAATTAACATCGAATTTTTATTCCTCGTAAAGCTTATCGATCAGTTCTTTATACTTCTGATCAATAAGCCTTCTCTTCAGTTTCAGCGTGGGAGTAAGCTCCCCGGCCTCCTGGCTCAACTCCCTTGGAAGCAGTATGAACTTCTTGATCTTCTCAACCTGCCCAAGGCTTTTAGTCTTATTCTCTATAAGTTTTTCATAAAACCTGTAGATCTCCGGATTTGTAATTATCTGCTCAGGTGAAGTATATTCAATTCCGTTCTTTCTGCAGTAGTCCTCAAGGAGCACAAAATTCGGGACAACAATGCCGGATATAAATTTTCTCCCTTCCCCTATTGCTATAAACTGGGAGATATATATCTCGTTACCCAGAAGTGATTCAATCTGCTGCGGGGATATGTTCTTCCCCCCTGACGTAATTATAAGTTCCTTAATCCTGTCTGTTATCCTGATATATGTCAGGCGATCGCCGTTAACATCCCTGTGATACAGCTCACCAACATCCTGGGTTTTAAACCATCCGTCATCAGTGAACACAGCCTTTGTTGCTTCGGGATTCCTGTAATACTCTGTCATACAGTTAATCCCCTTGAGCTGCACTTCACCCTCTTCAGAGATCCTTGCCTGTGTCATGGGGAGGAGGCAGCCGCAGTAACCGGACTTAGCGTTGTCCCTGAACCCTACGCACACAGGGAAAAACTCCGTGAGCCCGAACCCCATAAATATATTGATACCTATAGCCTGGAAAAAATCATTAACGTCAGGAGCAAAGGCAGATCCCCCAATGTGATAAACATTGCAGTTTTCAGTACCGAGCTTTGCGCGTATTTTGCTGAAGATTATTTTATCTGCAATCTTATACTTTATCCCGTAGCTGTTGTTCCTGTACGCTTCCAGTCCCACACCTTTTGCCCACTCAAAAAGTTTATACTTTAAACCTCCGGCATTCTTCATCCCCTCGTGAATTGCCCCGTAAACCTTGTCCCATATCCTCGGAACGCTTGTCATGAAATGCGGCTTGAGTACACCCATATATTCCACAAACTCAGTGGGATTGGGGCAGTAACCGATTCTCACACCTGCCGACATACATCCATAAGACCAGAGCCTTTCGAATATATGAGAGAGCGGAAGGATCGACATGGAGAGGAAGTGCGGCCCGGCCTCGGGGTAACGCCACGCAGTGTAGATCCCGTTAATAAAACTCCTGTTAGTATGCACTGCACCTTTCGGATTCCCCGTAGTCCCTGATGTGTAGATTATTGTAACTATATCATCAGGTGAAACATTGTTTATTCTATCCTCAAAATCTTTATCATTGGAAAGCCCTTTACCTTTTTCGATGAGCTTACTCAGGTAAACACTCCTTTCGCCGGAGATTTTAATATTGTCCTGCATTGCAACAATATACTTCAAAAATTTGTTATCCTTAATAATCTCCAGAGCTTTATCGTACTGCTCCTGGTCTCCGGTGAAAAGCACTTTGACCTCAGCATTATTAATGATATATTCAGCCTCCTCCCTGGAGTTAGTTGCATAGATTGGAACAGAGACACCGCGAGTAGCAAGGATACCCATATCAGAAACGGCCCATTCAGAGCAGTTTCTTGAAAAGACTGAACACATATCACCGGGCTGAATACCCATATCAATTAATGACTTGGCAACAGCAACAATCCTCTCTCCAAAATCTTTCCATGAAATGTTTTCCCATTCGCCGTGAATATTTTTCTGTGTAAGTACTGTGGCATCTTTGTAAATTTTTGCGTTCTTAAGAATCAGGTAGGCAAGTGTCCTGTTCTCCTCCAGGTACTTGTTGAAGTCAGCCTCCCAGTTTTTGTCGCAATCACGCCATGGCGGCAGATCTTTTTTAAGATTATTCATAACGACTCTCCTTCCCAACAGTTTTTTCTTTTTGTATATTTTCCATTATTTGTAAAAGAAAGTCAATTGAATTTTAACTAAAGGTAAAATTGCTTAACTTTTAGTTAATTATGACACAATTTTTCTGCATTTTTACTGCCACATATTAAAACAGAGCTGCTGAAAACTTATAAAAAGCCATGATATTTTCTGATAAAAAAATTTAAAAAAATTTTTCCAAATACTTGACAAGAAAAAATATTGTACTTAATTATATTTTATACAATTTAATTAAGCACAAGGAGATTCAAAGTGAACGGCAGAAGATTTCTTAAAATAAGCGGAATAACAGCAGGCGTACTGGCTGTTCTGGCAGGTATTCTCGTAGCGGTATACATGTTTTTCATAGCCCCGACATTCATAGGTAGAACAGGCCCGGAAGGGGAAGTGCTCAAAAAGTACATAGAGCCCGCGGAGCTTAAAAAACTCACAGAAAAACCTGATGACTTAATCTGGATCATAGACGTGAGGTCTGAAGAAAACTACCGCGAAGGGCACATACCCACTGCAAAGTCTTTCTATTCAGGTACAATAATCTCAAGGCTTGATGAACTTCCTAAAGATAAATATCTCATTATCTACTGCGAAACAGGGGGACGAGTTCAGGCTGTCATAAAAAAACTAAGTAAAGCGGGTTACACCAGATATATGAACTGGGGCGCGAACTCAAGGTGGCCGTACGAAAGGGCAACAGGTTATAATTAGTGGCTTTCTCCCCTATGCTTTAATAATTTTAAGCAACAGGGGGGATTAATTTAATAATAATAAAGGATGGATATTATGAATAAAGAATCGATATATGACATCAGCGTAACAACAATTGAAGGCTTCAGCAGGCCGATGAGTGAATATAAAGGTAAAGTACTTCTCATCGTGAATACAGCAAGTAAATGCGGTTTTACCCCGCAGTATGACGGTCTTGAAAAACTCTATAAAGACCACAGGGATAAGGGATTTGCGGTACTGGGGTTCCCTTCAAACCAGTTCATGAAGCAGGAGCCCGGTACAGATGAGGAGATAAAATCTTTCTGCACACTGAACTTCAACATCACATTCCCGATGTTCTCAAAGATCGATGTGAACGGCCCTGAGACTCACCCTCTGTATGATTTTCTGAAAAGAGAGGCGCCGGGAATTTTAGGGAGAAATATAAAATGGAACTTCACAAAATTTCTGGTGGACAGGGATGGAAGGGTGGTGAAACGATATGCCCCTGCAACTGCTCCTGAAAAAATTGAAAAGGATATTCTTAAAATTTTAGGCTGAAAAAGATGAACAGGGAAGATGAACTTCTGAAACTTGAAAACCAGCTCTGCTTTACGCTCTACGCTGCGTCAAGGGCGGTGACCCAGATGTACAGGCCGCTCCTTGATGAGCTGGATCTCACATACCCGCAGTATCTTGTAATGCTTGTTTTATGGGAGAGAGACGGACTCACTGTAAACGAAATAGGGGATCTGCTGCAGCTTGACTCAGGCACGCTTACGCCGCTTCTCAAAAAACTTGAAGCGCGGGGGCTGCTGAACCGCGAAAGGGATAAAGGGGATGAGCGGAGGGTTATCATCACACTCCTCCCTGATGGCAGGAAACTGAAGAAAAAAGCGTTAAAGATACCTGAAATGCTTCTCTGCCGCACTGGACTCTCTGTGACAGAATTCAGAAATTTAAAAGGGAGCATTAACTCATTGATTGAGAAGATGAAGGAGCAGAAATGCTGACACAGCGCAGCAGTCTCTTCCTTTCAGCAAGGAAAAGCAGGCTTCTATCTCCTGGAAGATTTATGGTAAATGTAATAAGCTATGGCAGCCGGCCAGAAAAAGATAATAAGAAGTATAAATACAGGCTGTGAGAACTTTTCAGGTTTACCCGGGATGATTATGTTCCTCTCTTTAATATTATCGTTTCTCTGAATTTCTGAAATTGCCTCGCGCTTCAATGAATTCCACTTCTCTGCTTTAAAAGGGGATCCGCAGTAGGGGCACAATGGGGGGTTGTCAGATGAAACCGGATAATCCCTGTTAATTGTTTTTCCGCAGCTTGAGCAGCTCTCAATCCTTGCGAGCCTGGTTTTCAGACGTCCGTCAGTAACTGTATCAGACTCCCTGTCTATAACATAATAAAACGGCAGTTTTTTATTAATAATCAAAACAGCCCTCTCTATCATCTCTCGTGTGTAGCCTGTGCTCTGCTGAAGTTCAGTCAGTGATACTTCAGAAGCAATGTTAAGTATTTTAAGTATTGAATTAATCCTGTTTTCACTCTTTCTGAAATAACAGCCCGCAGAGAGCATGACTATCCCCCCTGCCGCAAGGAATATCAAAACCGGAAGTTTTTCGTAACTGACCGGGATCCCTTTTCGTAATTCAGTGACCAGTGATGACCCCGCTGCGGTAACAAGAAAAAGAAATATACAGCCCGCTGTAATCAGGATATTATCAATCCTGTAAATATCAAAATTTCTCTTCATACATATTCCCCGGCATTACAACAGATGAGGTCACCCTGAAAATTCCGCAAAAAGCCAGAGCAGCCTGTCGTTTTATACTCAAAAGATTTCTCTCACGATTAATTGATTCAGGTTCGAATTATTAAATTATTATCATAATCTGATAACAGACAGCTTTAATATAGTACAGCAATAAAATATTATAAGATAAAAATTTTGAAAGCCTGAAGCAGAAAAGATCTACTGAAAAAACTCTTCAAGCCTGCTTTTAAATCCGCTGTAGCCGCCGTTGTTCAGTGATTCAATAAAGGCTGTACCCGTAATGAATCCATCACCGATATTCATTGCAGTGTCCGCTGATTTTCTGTTGCGGATACCGAAACCAAGTACAACAGGAACAGATGCGTTCTCCCTGGCAAGGGAGATCTTTTTAACAGTGTCATCATCCGGATTGAATTCACCCCCTGTAATCCCTCGCATCGATATAAAGTATATAAATGAATCTGAAGCTTTCGCGTTCTCCACAATCGACTCATCGCTGCTCTCCGGCGTCATGAAGCTTATTATGTTTATCTTATCATCAACTCCAAGCCCACGGATAAATCCCTTTTCACAGGCAGGCACATCGGGTAGTATAAGCCCCCTGATATTCTGTTCTGTGCAGAAAGAGTTGAACACCGGCATATCCATGTTGTATATCAGGTTGGAGTAGGTCATGATATAAATATCTTTTTCCGGAGCGACAGATTTTCTGATCTCCTTTATGCTTTCGGAGATTTCAGCAAACCCGATGTTCCGGTCAATCATCACCTGCGCTGCGTCAGCAATAGTCTCTCCGTCAGCTATCGGGTCACTGAATGGAATCCCCACTTCAAGAAAATCGAAATGTTTCAGTCCTTCAACTGCTGATTTTATAAAAATCTCTTTATCCGGGTAGTTTCCCATTAAATAGAATCCGTTATATTTTTTCATAATCCAAGCTCCTCTTCAATAATAGGCATATCCTTATCTCCGCGTCCCGAAAGATTAAGGAGAACCCTCTTCCCCGCAAAACGATCTCTGTTCGCGATGAGGTAACCAAGCGCGTGGCTGCTCTCAAGTGCAGGTATAATCCCCTCTGTGAGGCTCAGTTCACTGAACGCGGCAAGAGCCTCTTTATCGCTGCATGTAACATACTCAGCTATCCCTGAATCATAAAAGTAACTGTGCTCAGCTCCAACTGCAGGGTAATCCAGTCCCGCAGAAACTGAATGCACAGGCATAACATTCCCCTCTTTTGTCTGAAGGAGATATGTATGATTTCCATGGATAATCCCCGGCCTCCCGTAATTCAGCTTTGCGCTGTGATCACCATCTTTGGGTGAACGCCCCCCGGCCTCAACTCCAAGAAGCTTCACTCCGGAAATATCTTTGTACTTTGCAAAGATCCCTGCAGCGTTGCTCCCTCCGCCGACACAGGCAATTACGTAATCAGGATTAGTCCCCTCTGCATCCATAAACTGGTTTACAGCCTCACGGCTTATTACGGACTGGAAATCACGAACCATCATGGGGAAGGGATGAGCGCCCACAACTGACCCGATGAGGTAATGAGTATTCTGACAAGTTTTAGTCCAGTCACGCATTGCCGCATTAATCGCATCCTTCAATGTTCTGCTCCCTGAATCAACAGGAGTCACTTTCGCGCCCAGAAGTTTCATCCTCTTCACGTTAGGTGACTGCCGTTCAGTATCCACTCTCCCCATGAAGACCTCACATTCAAGACCGAGTAAAGCAGCGCATGTTGCAGTTGCCACTCCATGCTGCCCTGCCCCTGTTTCAGCAATTACACGGTTTTTCCCCATGTATTTAGTAAGGAGCGCCTGCCCAAGGGCATTGTTAAGCTTGTGTGAACCGGTGTGCACAAGGTCCTCCCGCTTAAGGTATATCGAAGCCCCGAGCTTTTCAGAAAGCCGTTCAGCATGATACAGAGGTGTTGGCCTCCCCGCATAATCAGAGAGGAGCTTTGTGAGTTTCTTCTGCTGCTCTTCATCTTTCATGAAGCTGTAGTATGCCTCCTCAACTTCATTCAATGTTTTTATAAGAGTCTCGGCAACGAAACGCCCGCCGAACCTCCCGAAGTATCCTTTATTATCAGGTAATGCTGTCATTTTCAGCCTCCGCTATTATCTCTAATATTTCCTTAATCTTATCCGGAGATTTTATCCCCGGTTCTGTTTCTATTCCGGAGGATATATCCACTCCAAAAGGTTTTATATCTCTAACCAGGGAGCCTATGTTGCCTGAATTAATCCCCCCTGCAACAATCATTCTATCCCTGAACCTGTAGCTTTTTAATATACTGCTGCTGAATGCTTTACCTGTGCCCCCCATGCTGCCGGAGTCAAATGTATCGAAAAGTATGTGCCCCCCCTCCTGAGGAACCGGGAGATCATCCGCAGTATGTTCCTGTTTCACCCTGAAGCATGAAATTACAGGGAGGAACCCTTTAAGAGCAGCAGCTGTTTCACTGCTATAAACCTGCAGCATATCAAGCCCCGCGTAATCAGCTATGCTCTTTATAGTATCCGCGTCATCATCAACAAAAACCCCTGTAGCGGCAATTCCGCTCCCTCTCAAAACTTCGCAGAGTTCTTTCGCAACAACAGGTTTCACATACCTCTTTGAGGCTTTGTAAAAAATAAATCCCGCGGCAGAGATGTTCAGATCCAGAATTTTCTCTATATCTTCGTGCCTTGTAAAACCGCAGAGTTTAACAAACATTTTTAAGCTCCCTAATAATCATGTCAGGTTCACTGTGAGTCATAAGCGAAGCGCCAACAAGGAAATTCTTCACACCTGCCTCCCTCATGATAAATTCAATATCATTTCTTGAATTGATGCCGCTCGCGCTTATAGCTGTGACATTTTCAGGAAGAGCATTGAGAGTTTTAATCCCCCGCCTGAAATCAATATCCAGCGTTTCAAGATCGCGCATATTAACCATAATAAATTCAGGAGCTATACCTCCGAGCTTTTCAAGTTCATCCTCCCGGCAGACTTCAACAAGCGGAAGAATCCCTAAACTCTCTGTATGCCTGTAAAGTCCCTGAAGCTCATTCTTTTCAAGTCCCTTTGCAATAAGAAGAACCATGTCCGCTCCGCAGACATAGGCAGCATCAATCTGCTCTTTAAAGAAGACGAAATCCTTGCACAGCACAGGCACAGAAACCTTCTCTGCTTCAAGCTTCATGATATCATAAGATCCGCCGAAAAATTCACGTTCAGCCAGAATACTCACAGCAGACGCGCCTCCGTAAACATATCTTGCGAGGCGCACACTATCTGTTATATGGCTATCCATGAATCCATGTGAAGGAGAGCTGTGTTTCAATTCAGCTATTATATTTATCCTTTCACCGAATGAATCTTTCAGTTTGTATACAGGGCGTTCCCTTTTTAAGGTCAAGGAAAGTCCCGTCATCTCAGAAAGTTCTCTCTCTTTTACATTCCTCATTGCATCAAGGCTGAATTTCCGCATCAGTTGCTCTCTCTCAGTTCCATAACTTTTTGTTTTACAGTTCCGTCAGTTATTGCCTCAAGACACCTGTTATACGACTCCCTGATTTCATTCAAGCTGTTGTGCGCGTACAGAGCAACCGCGGCATTCATAGAAACCAGTTTTGCCAGAGGGGTTGCTTTACCGCTGCTGATATTATTCATGAAGATATCAGCATTCTCCTCAGCTGCAAGCCCTTTCGGTATTTCCACCGCATCAGAACTTCCAAGGAAATCGGCAGGATTCACTATAAAGGATTTCATCTCCCCCCCCTCAATTTCGTAGATAGTACTTGGCGCGTATGGTGAAATTTCATCCATCCCGTCAGATGAAGAGTAAATGAGCGCTCTATCAAAAGCGAGAGTGCGTGCAGTTTCAGCATAAAGAGGGAGCAGCTCAGGGCTGAAAAAACCGATTGCCTGCTTTCTTGTACCTGCGGGATTAGTTAAAGGCCCAAGGTAGTTAAAAATTGTCCTTGTGCCAAGCTGCTTCCTAACAGGAGCCGCGTACTTCATCGCAGGGTGGTAATTCGGCGCAGCCATATAAATAAAGTTATGTCTTCTGAAATACTCAACTGCCTCGCTTCCGGTAAGGTTTACAGGTATTCCGAGTTTTTCGTAAAAATCTGTTGAGCCGCTTCTGCTGCTCATCGATCTGTTTCCGTGCTTTGCCACAGGTATCCCCAGTGATGCTAAAATCAGCGCCACAGATGATGAGATGTTAAATGAATGGGAATTATCCCCGCCTGTTCCGCATGTATCAAAAATCTCGTCATTACCAAGATCTATCCTGGTGCAGAATTTTCTCATGGACCTCGCTGCACCGCTGATTTCTGCAGAAGTTTCACCCCTGAGCTTCATTGCTATAAGAATACCGCTCAGCTCCACCTCTGAAATATTCCCTGAAAAAAGATGCATAAAGAGTGTTTCACTCTCTTCAGCTGAAAGTCTGCCTCCATTAAAAAGCGAGTCAATAGATCTGCTGACAATTGAACTGTCATAATTTATTTCATTTACTGAGCCTGTACTGCTGTTTGATAATCCTGTCATAATATCCTCCATTAAAAAACCGCGGTTTTGTTTTGCCGCGGTATCAATATAAATTAAAAACCGCAGGGGTCTGATCCGCCTGCGGTTGATTTTACATAATATACAGGCGATCAGCTATATCTGGTGTCGCCACCAGTAAAGCTCTGAATTTTGCCTGCTCACATTATTTATTTCTTTTATTGTCATGTTTCTATATATAGAAACATGACCTGTAAATGTCAACTATATTCTGCAAAAATTAAAAAATTTTTTCACTATTTTGTATTCTTGTTGTAATAAGATCTGCCACATGTTTATCATAAAAAAAGTAATACCTTTGCCGGTATCCCTTTTTCAACAGTCAGGATAAAAAAACTGAATTTCTTATACGGAAAAACCCTGACCGATATAAAATGTTATAAGTATAAAAAACAGAACTCTAAAAATGCAGATTACCATCAATGACAAAAAGAGGTAGAATATGGCCAGAAATTTTCTGGAATATGACTATACACATAATACAGTTATAGATATTTTTAATGACCATGTTTTAAAATCAGGCGATAAAATTTTTCTTAAAACACGGGAGAAAGAGGGGTGGAGGGACCTCTCCTGGAAAGAATCAGCTTCACAGGTTGAAGCAATGGCCTCTTTTCTTATCAGTTCAGGAATAAAAGAAGGAGGAATCATTCCGGTTTATTCCGGCAACAGGCCTGAGTGGTGCATAGCAGACCTCGCAATACTTTCAGCAGGCTGCGCTGATGCGGCAATCTTCCATCTCACACCGTCAGCTGAAGCTGCTCAGATTGTCGCTGAGACAAGATCCTCAATCTGTTTCTGCGAAGGGAGAGCGGAAGCTGACAGCATACTACTTCGAAAAAGAGAACTCCCCTCTCTTAAAAAAATTATAACATTTGATGACCCGGGTTTCAGGGATGATATGGTCATATCATTTACCGACGCGCTCAAAGAGGGTACATTAAAATTACAGCCGGATAAAATAAAAGAGCGGAGAAAGTCTGTTAAAAATTCAGACCTCATGACAGTAATCTATTCTTCAGGCACAACAGGTCAGCCGAAAGGCGTAATGCTCAGCCACACGAATGTAATGTTTACATTAATCAAATATAACATGAGACAGAGCCTCCCTGAAGGACACACTGTGCTCTCCGTTCTTCCGCTCTCCTCTGCATCTGAAAGAATCATGGGATACTACTCTACCATGTTAGATAACGGGACTATAGCATTTTCCAGGGGTAAAGATTTTTTTCTGCAGGATCTTGCAGAGATAAAACCGAATTTCGGAATACTCAACTCATATTTTGCTGAGAAAATATACAGTTCAATTACAGGTAAAATAAGAAAATCATCTTCAGTAAAACAGCGCCTGTTCAACAGAGCTGTGGAAATCGGCAGACAGACAGCTCCATCTCTGATGTCCGCCAGACCCCTGTCCGTTTCACAGAGACTGAAGTATTCGATATTCAGCAGGCTTATACTTGCAAGATTAAAAAGTGTCACCGGACTCAGCAGGGCTGCCGGTTTTATCGTAACAGGGGGCCCCATCCTCCCGGTCATTCACAATCTATTCTGGGCAATGAAAATTCATGTTAGAAAATGCTACGGCCTTACGGAGAGCGCGGGGATACTGAACACTGACGGCGATCCCGGCGCAATGCAGGTAAAGACTGACGGCTGGATAACCCCATTCCCTGAAACCGAAATTAAAACAACTGTTGATGGCGAGATTCTTGTAAAGGGTCCGCAGATTATGTCAGGGTATTTCAACCGGCCCCAGGAGACACAGGACATGTACACCAGTGAAGGCTGGTTAAAAACAGGCGATCAGGGAGCATTGGATGTGTACGGATACCTGAATATCACCGACAGAAAAAAAGATATAATCATCACTTCAGCAGGGAGAAAGATAGCGCCCATGCAGGTGGAGTCAGCGTTTACAGCTCACCCCATGGTCAGTCAGATCGCAGTTTTCGGCGACAGCAGAAAATACCTTGGAGCATTAATAGTTCCTGATCTCCACAACCTTACAGTATGGGCTTCTGACAACGGTATTAAATCAGTTTCAGCTGAAGAACTTATAAAAGATAGCCGTGTTATTGCTAAATATAAAAAGATAACTGAAAAGATGAATCGCCTCTCTGGATTTGCTGAACCTGTTCATAAATTTAAACTTATGCAGGGGGAGTTCACATTTGATGAAGGTGAAACTACTCCTGACATGAGAATTAAGAGAAAAGCCATTGCTGCTAAATACGCTAAAGAGATAGAGGCCCTTTTTTCTGAATGATGATTTTCTAATTGCTTTTTATACTGATACAGTTGAACTGTCATTTAAAATATCCTATATGACAGAGTGAGTACATGACCCGGCCTATTGCTTTCTTTGATTCAGGGATCGGCGGAATTACAGTCCTCCATGAAGCTCTCAGGCTCCTCCCGGATGAGGATTACATATATTATGCCGACACCCTTAACGCTCCCTACGGTACAAGGGAGAAACACGAAGTAAAAAAACTGGTTTCAGATGCAGTTGATTTCATCGTGCAGAAAGAAGTGAAAGCAGTTGTAATAGCCTGCAACACTGCCACAAGTGCGGCTGTTGAGGATCTTCGCAGGACCTACTCCATTCCCATCATAGGGATGGAGCCCGCAGTCAAACCAGCCGTTGAAAAAAACGGCAGAGCGCATAAAAGGGTCATCGTAACAGCAACCCCCCTCACACTGAAAGAGGAAAAACTCCGCAACCTTATAGATCGCGTTGACAATGAACATATAGTTGATCTTCTTCCTCTACCCGATCTTGTAAAATTCGCCGAAAGATACGAATTCAGCGGAGAGGACGTATACGCTTACATACAGGAAGAGTTCAGCAGCTACGACCTTCAGCAGTATGGCACAGTTGTCCTGGGCTGCACCCATTTTATATACTTTAAAAAGATGCTTACAGATATACTCCCTTCGCATATAGATATTATTGACGGAAATAAAGGCACTGTTAACAACCTGAAAAAAATAATAGAAAACCGTGGAGAGCCGGGAGGGGGTTCCGGAATGATTAATTATTTCTGCTCAGGTGAGCCGGTAACGGAGAGCAATGAGCTCGGGAAGATGAGTATGCTGTTAAAAATTCTTTCTGATTGACATAATCAAAAAACCGGCAGAAAATTCATGCCGGTTTTTTGATTCAGGTGTTTTCTCAAGCCAGCTACTATTTAATTACGACCCTCATATTATCAAGTCTGACCTTATAACCTCCGGAAACCGTGACATAACCTTTATACATGTCGCTGAGGTCTGTTATTTTTGCCATGAACCATGAACCTCCTATGGCTTCGTCCTTACTTTCCGGGGCACGGTACGCGCCATCTTCATCTCCTGCTTCCAGGGAGATCACCACAACACCCTTTTTTATCTCCTCTTTCTTAAGAACCCTGGTTTTATAGTAAAACTTTGTCCAGATTTCCTCCCCGTCTGTCACAGTAAGAAATTCAGCTTCATTTTTTGTCTCCGCAGAAGCCGGTGTTTTCATAGTAGCCAGTACCACATTAATCCAGCCACCTGAGAGCTTCTCTTTAGATATAAAATAATGCTCATCATCAAGATAGTGATTATCCTCCGCTGAAACCGGAGCTGAAGAAAAAAGAAATACAAATGAAAACAATGTGAGAAAAAGAAAAGTTATAAAAGATTTACGCTTCATTAAATCCTCCAGATTTAAATTAATCTTTCTATGTACATCAGATATAATATTTATAACGGTATATTAAAAGCAATCACAATTCAGATAATCCCATTCAGATTTTCACCGATATCATTATCCCCCACAAAAAAAAATTTAAAACAGATCGGCCGGCTTCGTATTACTTATACAAACAGGGGGTTTTTATGCTTTCAAAAGCTGTTTCTCTCGCACTGAACGGTATCAGTGCTGTAAAAGTTGATATTGAAGTTGATACAATAAAGGGGCTTCCCGGCCTTACGATAGTAGGGCTCCCCGATTCAGTAATAAGGGAATCAAAGGACAGAATCAGATCCGCCATAGAAAACTCGGGGTATGAATTTCCTCCTAAAAATTTCATCGTAAACCTTGCTCCTGCCGGATTTAAAAAACAGGGTGCAAACTTTGACCTCCCCATAGCAATGTCTATACTTAAATCAACAGGGCAGATAGATATTGAACCGGACGCAATACCCATGGTCGGAGAACTTTCACTTGATGGAAGAGTTAAACCGGTCCGCGGCGTAATATCCATGATTATAGCACTCAGGATGTTAGGATATAAAAAAATCATCGTACCCCTGAGCAACAGGCATGAAGCCTCAGTCATTGAAGGAGTTGAAGTCTACCCGGTTGAAAATCTGCCGGCTGCGAAAGAAGTGCTTCACGGGAAAGGCACACCCTATACCAGCAAAACTGTAAATTTATCCCCTTACGATACAGAGGCCGATTTTTCCGATGTCCGGGGACAGGAGAATGCCCGCCGCGCTATAGAAATTGCAGCAGCAGGGAGGCACAACATACTTCTTTACGGCGCACCCGGATCAGGAAAAACAATGCTTGCCAGAAGAATTCCATCAATTCTCCCTCCTCTTGAACTGGAAAAAGCAATTGAAACAACAATGATCCACTCAGCCTCGGGCACACTGCGCGAGGGTGAAGGGCTTATTACCATACCCCCGTTCCGCTCGCCCCATCATACAGCTTCAGAGGCTGCCCTTGTGGGTGGGGGAGTCAACCCCGGAGCTGGCGAGGTATCACTTGCTCACAACGGGGTTCTCTTTCTGGACGAATTTGTTGAATTCAGGAACAGTGCCATTCAGGCATTAAGACAGCCTCTTGAGGACAGGGAGATTACTGTTTCAAGGGTTGCCGGCACAGTTTCATTCCCGGCGGATTTCATGATGATTGCTGCGGCAAATCCATGTCAGTGCGGATATCTGTTCGACAGCGACATTGAATGCACATGTCCGCCATCAAAGGTTTCACGGTACTACCAGAAAATTTCAGGGCCCATAATTGATCGTATAGATATAGAAGTTCCTGTTAACCGTGTATCATACAGAGATCTCCTTGAAAACGGAGGTGGTGAATCCTCTGAAAAAATCAGAGAGAGGGTAACAGCTGCGTGCGAAATTCAGAAAAAAAGGTTTTCCGGCACAAAAGTTCTTTTTAATTCAAGAATGGGAAACAGGGATATAAAAAAATACTGCCGCATAGACCCTGAAGATGAACAGTTCCTTGAGAACGCTGTAAAAAGACTCAATATGTCTGCCCGCAGTTTCTTCAGAATACTGAAAGCTGCAAGAACCATTGCAGACCTTGACTCATCTGATGAGATCAAAAGAAAACATCTTCTGGAAGCTATTTCATACAAAAATCTTCATAAGAATTATGAACAGAATAAATAAGGAGACATTTTTCAGCACCTTTGTGTTGTAATTTTGATACTGGTGTACAGATCTGCAACACCGGGTTATTCATATAAATCACAGTTAATCTACAGAAACGGATTTAACATAGGATTAATATATACATATTATAAATTTTTGATAAATTTTAGCCATTTTTAAGAGTTAATCTGTGGTAAAAAATAATATTATGTCACATAAAATATTTCAAAAACACGCAAATTTTGGCACGCATATTGCATAATATATTAATACAATTTTGAAAAATATACGTATGTAATATACATGGAGGAGTAATATGAGAGGAAACATCATCACAATCGGAAACCAGAAGCTTGAGTTCAACCAGTTTTGTGAAAAAGTAGAAAAATATGACATTGAGCTCACAAGGGGTGATGTAATCAGCATTATTAAAGAAACAAAAGAAAAAAATCCAACTCTTGTTCCTGCGATTCTGAATGTTATAAAAAACACATATCACATCAATCTTGCTTTTTAATTTAAGCGGATTGAGTCATAAAAAAAGCCTCCTGCAAAGGGGGCTTTATGTGTTTTAAGTAATATTTTTATTAATTCTTTTAACCTCAAATCCTTCCGATAAAAGCCTGTTATAAATACTATCGAGATTATCATTTTTTTCAAAATACTTATAAATAACAGAATCTTTATACGATTTAAGAGTAACTTCTTTTATAACTACAACTTCAAGAAGATCTTCTTTAGTCTGTTCAGCCCTTCTCTCGTTCACCTCTGAGAAAGCTATCTTTTTTACTTCAAGTCTTTTCATTTCACTGATAAATTCGTTTAGCGTATTTAATTCCTGTACTGTTGACATACCGGATACCCTCTTTATCTCTTTTTTGTTATATCTGTTCTGCCGGGTTTGATGTCAAACACACCACTTGCATAATTAACAATATAGTATTGATTTGTTCTGCGGTTTTCCCTTTCATCAGTGAAACCTGAACATCCTGCCTCTATATACCTGATGGAATCATAAACAGAGGAACTATAAGACTTATCTCCGCCTGAAAAAACCGCTTTTACCCTGAACCTGACAAATAATTTATGCAGTTCCTCAGGAACCGGGTATACAATACCTTTTTTCCCGGTAGAGAGAAAGGGCCTGTGCATTAAAACAAAAACCGCGTTGGAACCGCTGAATGTTTCCAGATCCCTCCTCAGCCACTTCATCTGTTCAGCATCAACAAAATTATCACCCGGGATAGAAGTATCAAGAGCTATAAAATGCATTGAACCATAATTGAATGAATAGCGGGTACCCCTTCCGGAATATTCAGTATAAAGTGAGGAACTCCCGTTAAAAAGATCCCGATCTCCCGGCACTGAATAACAGGCATAATGAAAATTTTTCATGGCGGAGAAAAAAATCTTATACTGCCTCCGTACATCTCTTTCATTAATTCCGTCAGACTCTGAACCGCCGTAAATAGCGTCCCCTGTATGAATTATCACAGCAGGTTTTTCAGACTCGATGCTGCTGATTACAGAATCAAGTGAGGGTGTAAAACCTGAAAAGGGTGAAGCAGGAGCGGTATTTCCGAAAAGAGCGAACCTGACTGATTCAGTTACAGGCACCTCCCCGGCGCACCCGGAAAGAAAAACCGCTGCACTTAAAAGAGCAGCGATTATTCGTATTATTTTCGCACTTCCCTCTGACAGCATCCGTTAAATCCTGAGAAAATCCGTAGGATAGGCTTTACATATTTCAGCAACCTCACCCTTAACCTTCGCAAGAACAGAATCATCTGCCATATTATCAATTACCATTGTTATCAGTTTCCCGATCCTTCTGAAATCATCCTCTTTGAGCCCCCTTGTTGTAAGAGCCGGGCTCCCGAGCCTTATCCCGCTTGTCACGAAGGGGGATTTATCGTCAAAGGGTACGCCGTTTTTGTTACAGGTAATTCCGGCTTCATCAAGCCTGTTTGCAGCGTCTTTACCTGTAACATTTTTGTTACGGAGATCAATGAGTATCAGGTGATTATCAGTACCTCCTGATACAAGTTTAAATCCTCCGGAGAGTAAAACTTCAGCCAGGGCTTTCGCGTTTTTCACAATCTGCTGCTGGTATGTTTTAAATTCAGGCTGAAGCGCTTCCTTAAAAGAAACGGCTTTTGAAGCTATTGTATGCATCAGCGGCCCCCCCTGAGTTCCGGGGAACATAAACTTGTTTATACTTGCCTCATATTCAGCATTGCCGAGAATTACACCGCCTCTTGGCCCCCGTAAAGTCTTATGAGTTGTCATGGTCACAAAATCAGCAATATTCACAGGAGTCGGATGCTCCCCTGCTGCCACAAGTCCGGCAATATGAGCTATGTCAGCCATAAGTTTAGCGCCGACACTGTCAGCAATCTCTTTGAACTTAACAAAGTCAATCAGCCGCGGATAAGCAGAGGCCCCTGCTATTATAAGTTTAGGTTTATGCTCCTTTGCAAGCTTTGCCAGTGCATCATAATCGATAAGATTATTATCCTCTCTGACTCCATAAGCTACAACATTGAAGTATTTACCCGAAAAATTTACAGGTGACCCGTGTGAAAGGTGTCCGCCATGAGAAAGATTCATCCCTATATATGTATCACCCGCATCAAGGAGCGACATCATCACAGCCATATTAGCCTGAGCGCCTGAATGAGGCTGAACATTTGCAGCCTGCGCATTAAAGAGCTTCCTGATTCTTTCAATTGCAAGTGCTTCAACCTGGTCAGCATGCTGGCAGCCGTTGTAATATCTTTTCCCGGGATAACCTTCGGCGTATTTATTTGTAAGAGTTGATGAAGAAGCCTCCAGAACTCCTCTTGATACATAGTTTTCGGAGGCTATCATGATAAGATTATCCTCCTGCCTTTTGTCCTCAGCCTTGAGTATATCGTATACTTCAGAATCAATTGTTTTAAGATTTTTTTTATCAGACATGTTCAGCCCCTCGATTTATTATTCAATTTCAGCCGGAAACGGATGATTGCTTAAACTGCTAATTTATGCTTTCAAAAAAAGATTTAACAAATAAAAAGAGTCTCTTAAATATATGTCAATTTAAAATTTTTGTTGTAATGTGACAGGTTTCTTATTTAAAGTATTAATCCCTTACATCTGATAATTACCATATCCCGGAGGATAAATGACTGGAATTAAAATTTTCATGTTTAAAATCATGCCGAAAAGCATGCTCTCAATGATATTCGGGTGGATAACACTTATCCCTCTCCCTTCAGGCATTATGAATGGAATTATTGACTGGTACTGCAATAAATATGGTGTTATTCTTGAAGAAGCGGTCATTCCTGATGGAGGTTTCCGCAACCTGAACCTTTTCTTTACAAGGGAACTCAAAAAAGGTGCCCGTAAAATTGATAAAAGCGCCGGTTCTGTCGTATCAACAACAGATTCTCGGGTTGACCAGTTCGGCACAATTACAAAAGAACAGATTATTCAGGCAAAAGGGATTACCTATTCAGTAAGAGACCTTATCCCCTCTCCGGAAGCGGAAAAATTTATCGGCGGAAAATTCATAACACTCTATCTCTCTCCCGGAGATTACCACAGGATACACTCACCTGTTGACGGCAAAATAACAGGTTTTTTCAATATACCCGGAAAACTATACACAGTTCAGGAATTTATGGTAAACAGCCTCCCCGGCCTCTTTGCAGTGAATGAACGGCTTATAACCTATATAAAAACCACAAAAGGGAATGTAGCCGTGTGCAAAATCGGCGCAATGAATGTAGGTAAAATATCAATCCCTTACGATGATGCAGTAACAAACAGTCTCACAGGTAAAAAATATGAGAAGCTTTACTCAAAGGATGAGTATAAAGCAGTGAAAAAAGGTGACGAGATCGGAACTTTTAACCTCGGCTCAACTGTAATAATTCTATTTGAAAAAGGGATGATCGATTTTTCCGGACTTAAATACGGCCGGAAAGTTAAAGTAGGAGAAAAGATCGGAACTCTGAAATAAAAAGGTTGAAAATATCATAATCTTAATATAAAATTTGTAAAATTGTTCAATTTAAAATAAAACAGTTTTAATGCCGGTTTTCTTTACATAGTATAATCTTTTTTAACCCTCCGCTGAGGCGGCCAGGGCATTTTTTTAATTTTTTAAAAACATTATGATTAAAAATCAGTATATTCAATTTAAACATTGATTACTGAAAAAATGTAATTATTTCTTCTGCAAAAAAAAATTTTAAGTGTGGTATTGAATACAACTGGGGGGTGAATTATGGCATACCATGCACATATGGAGCAATACATTAGTAACCAGGTGAGAATCTGGAAGCTTCAGAAAGAGGCAATTGACAGTTTAGACTTCAAGCCCAAATCAGCAAAAGGCACAAAACCTTTTGTCACTATTTCAAGGGAGTACGGTGCCGGGGCATATCAGGTGGCGGAAAAGCTCATTTTATTACTCAATGAGCAGTTTAAAAATGAACACAACTGGGCAGCATACGACAGAAATCTGCTGGAAAAAATCTCAAATGATATGGGCCTTTCAGAATCTCTTGCACAGACTTTAACAACCAACGCCCGGAACAAGATGACTGAACTCTTTCAGACAACATTCAGTTCATTCCCGCCGCAGGTTGCCGTCTACAGAAAGCTTGCAGAAATTACAAGAATGCTTGCTTATAACGGGCATGTTGTACTCGCAGGGAGAGCAGCAACCAGGATCACAAGGGATATGGGGCAGGGATTTCATGTCAGGCTTGTAGCTCCGCTAAGCTGGAGAGCTCATAGAATGGCTGAACTTCACAAATACAATGTAAAAGAAGCCGAACAGCTTATCATTGAAAAAGATAAAGAGATTGACGGTTTTATTAAGGAATTTGTTAAGTTTGACAATACTGATCCGCATAACTATCATCTTGTAATTAATATGGAACACATTTCTCAGGATGAAGCAGCTCAGATAATTGCGGATGCAATGAAGGAGTGCGGACTCCTTTAATCTTAATCTTTAATTAACAAGGGGATTTTGCAGAAATTTGAACTAAATGAATATCTGATTCAATATGATCCCGGGACTTTTGTACTTTTATGCAAAAGAATGCCAGAAGGTAAAAATATCTGGATCAGAAAGATAGAGGATGGCGGATTCATTGCCGGAGCTGTTCATGATGAGGATAATTTCTACATTTCGATTGAGTCGGGTGACACGAGCGGTCAGTTTATCGCAATTAACAAAACTGACGGCTCAACCCGCTGGATCATACCGGGAATGGCTTATATGTCCCAGCTTTACCGGGATTCAATATATCTGATTTTCATAGATGAAAATGAACAATTCTTCCTGATAAAAGCGAAAAAAGCCGACGGAAGCAAAGTATGGCATTACCAGGTTGACGAAGAACTTTATCAGTACACAATAAACAGAAACCGGATTACTTTAAAATACCATGACGGAAGAATTGATATTTTAAACAGTGAATCCGGTTTTTTATTAAATGGTTAGAGAGGGGATATGCTTAATTACAAAGTTGAGGATGCTACAAAAAAACTCACTATTGCACGGAGCCTTGACAGATATTCCCCGCCATTTAAAGTTATTGGAGAATACAAGCTCATTGATAACGGGTTAATTCCTGAAGCTACAGTACATATTGAAGCAAATGGGGAGTCTATTCATGAAGCTTCAAACGGGAAAGGTCCGGTTGATGCTTTAGCCAATGTTCTCAGGAAAGCACTTATGCCACTATTCCCTGAGATAAAAAATGTAAGACTTGTGGATTACCAGGCCAATATACTTGATGCCCACAGGGGAACAAGTACTGAAGTTGAGGTTACAATAATATTTACTGACGGGGAGGAATTATGGGAAGTCTATGCAATGTCAGAAAACATCAATTACGCTTCCTTCAGGGTACTTGTTGACGGATTTGAATATGTTGTATTGAAGAAGAAGGAATCTCTTTAATCCCTCATATTCTCCTGGTATATATCTATGCTGTAAGGTACACTTTCATCAAGGACATATCTTTCAGTACCATCTTTTCTGTAACCACGCGCCATATTTACCCTTGCATATTCATTCTGCCTGTCAAGTTTAGATCCGTTTTCAACTGATTTCCATAACGCAAGGTCACGTTTTGCGTAATCGTTCATATCATTATAAACAACACCAAGATTATTGTAGGCGGAAGAAAGGCTCTGAAAAATCTTCACATGATTAACCCTGTCGGGATCGACCACAGTAAGTTTATCAGCTTCATACTCCATAACACTGATAAGTTTGAGGTACTCACCCTTTGCTGCATTCAGGTTGTTATTATAATAAAAAGCATTTCCGAGAGACAGCATCAGTTCAGGAGACTTTACAAAATCATCATAAAGGTGGAGCCAGCTGCTGAGGGCAGCGGAATAACTCCTCTTCATATAATAAATTCTTCCAAGGTTATAATGAAGTTCCGGGGAACTGTACCCCTGGTTTACAGCATCAATATAATGCTGCTGAGCAAGAGTGTAGTTCGACATTTTCTCTATTTCATTATCAATCATCTCCTCATCAAGAGCGCCTTCCCTGCTCTTCACTTTATCAAAGAAATAATAGAAGATATTTCCAAGATAGGCATTTGTTTTACCGATCTGCTCTGTTTCTTTATAGAAATCATCCTTTGTAAACCAGGGCTGATTTCCGTAATTATCTAAAGCGCCCTTGAAAGATTTATATGCCTTTACAGGCTCCTTTGTTGAGTAATAATACTCACCCAGAAGGTGCAGGGCACTGTAATAATTCGGCGACAGGTCAAGAGCCCTGTCCAGGTACCTCTTGGCAGCTATAAGGTTATCCTGTGCAAGATTAAGCCTTGCGAACTGGATATGCAGCTGTGGATAACTCTCATCCCTGTCATTGAGGGCCTTAAGCACTTCAATAACTGCCGGATATGTATTGTCATCTTTATCAATCAGTTTGGAAGTTCTGACTCCATAATCTATCCTTACGCTGGAATCTTCTTTTTTTCTTTTATCAAGGTAATAACCCGCAAGTTTTGAAAGGAGTGGAGAAGGGAGCTCCTTAAGCATTTTTTTGTCTCTTAGCTCCGCATGAATCTGCGCCACCTGCGGGAAGGAGTTCCTTTCAATATACAGATTAAGAAGGCCTGAATAGCCTATAACTGAATCAGAATCGACTCTCAGTATATCCTCATAGTATTTCCTTGCTTTCAGGTACTGCCCCTGGAAGAAATAGGCATTTCCTATACCCAGAAGTGCTGTCACATTCTCGTTATCAAGCAGAAGCACACGCCTGTAGAAATTAATTGAGAGATCAAGAGGCGTTTTTATCCCTTCAATCTCCTTCCGCTCCGAAAAGTACCACTGCCTTACATCCTTTGCAAGGAGACTGAAATATTTATCATCTATCTTAGCATAGAAATAACCAAGATTGTTAAGTGTATCTATGTGTGTTCTGTCAATCTCATAAGCCCTGTTGAGTTTTTCGAGGGATTCCTTATAATCCCGGTTCTGCAGGTAAGCTCTTGCATACTCATTATATCCGTAAAGATAATCCTTCGCATACTCCTCGTCTACTTCCCTGAAGAGCCTTTCAGCTTCGTCATAACGGGATTTTCTTTCAAACCTGCTCCCCTTAACCCCGCTTTGAACTATAAGCTCAACACCTTTATGAATCAGTTTTTTAGCCATAACCGGTTTGTAAATAAACTGGTATGAAAGTATTGTAAGAGTGAAAGCCAGTATAGTGGAAATACCGAATATCTTTGTAGCTTTTAAAAGACGCTTCTGTCTCTCTCTCCCCTCGAGAGTATATTCCGGGCGGCTTGCAATTACCCTGCGGCCTGAAACTGTCTCATCAGCGAGTTCTATCTTTATTTTAAGTCTTTTTTCAAGGAACTTCTGGATATTATCTTCAGGTTTCCCTGTTATAATCATATCAACAAGTTTTCTTGTGTCTTCATTGGAAAGTCTGTCATTGATAATAGTATCGCGTATAGCCTGACGGATAGCCGGGTTAAAAAGCACTATGGCTTTTTTAAGCCTTGCGAGGTCTTTTTCTGAAAGTTCAATTTCAGATGTCTCACTTTCCGAAGACATTCTGCCATTTCTTGTCTTAGCAGGGGCCTCTTCAGTAATAAGATGATCAAACCCGTCGTCATCCAGAGGCTCAATGGTGAGAGGCTCACCCTCCGGACGCAGATCTTCTGAAAAATCGCTTATTTCTGTGTCGATCTCCTCTATCTCTTCAATCTCAGGCTTTCCCGGTTTTGCCGGTTCTGAAGTCTTTATTGAGATATCAGAGATCTCCTCTATGTCCTCAAAACCGCCTTCATCAAAAGATTCAATCTCGTCAAGGGTGCTGATCTCCTCTTTCCCGGCAGGAGCAGCCTCTTCTTCAATTCCAAGATCCATCTCTTCGAATTCACCCGGAGTTTCAATCTCACCGAAATCATCTGACGGTTTAGCACCCCTGTCAAGATCGCCGAAATCGATATCCGGGATCTCTTTCTCTTCGGCCTCAGGAATTTCCCCGCTATCCTCAAGTGATATTTCATCAAGATCAGGTATATCAATATCTTCAACGCTTTCAAGGGCAATTGATTCTGATTTTGTTTTCCCCGGAGTTTCTTCAGCAAATTCGCCGGCATCAGTTATATCTTCAAACTCATCAAAACCGCCTTCACCAATTTCAGGCTCAGGCCTTTTCTCATCAACAGCTTCATCAAGAAAAGCGATGTCGGAATCACCGAGTTCAAGAATCTCCTCCCCGGCAGCAGCAGGTTCCTCCGGCCCTGTAATAATATCAGTTATGTCTTCAATTTCTTCTTCATCTATATTTGAAAGCTCGTCAAGCTCTCCCGCTTCATCACGGAATTCAGGCTCATCGAACTTCCCGATCTCTTCTTCAACTTCACCTTTAATTTCAGGTTCTATGATTTCATCTTCCAGGCTCAGATCTGACGGAATATCTGTATCATAATGTTCAATATCGAACCTGTCCTCTTCAACCTGCTGCTCAACAACAGGTTTTCTCTGTGCCTCCGGCTGCACCACCTGCTCAAAGGGAGGCGGTTCCTCTGTAATTACACGGATAATCCTGTCTATCTCGGCAAGTTCCTCAGGAGTATAAGTGATTTCGATCTTCTTCGCTGCCATCAATCATCCCGGATGAATATTTAAAACCCTTTATTAAGCGACATAATTCAGATAATATTTTTAATAACTATAAAAATCAATTAAAATTCAGCGAAAAATCTTTTTTATACTGAATAAACAGTTTTCGTTATTAATATTTCCAGTCTATTTATCGACAAGTTAGATATATATCATAAACAAAATGGGATTTAAGAGGATAATGATGAAATCTTTTAGAAGAAACGGAATTCTTCTGCTTGCAATATTACTGACATCATCAATGCCGCATAACAGCAAAATTCAGCATTTTTATGCCCTGACACAGCTTAAAGAGTCCGGGCCGCCTGAAAAAATAAAACTGGTAATGGTGGACAACATAGGTTCAGGAAAACCGGTAATGCTTGGCGGTACACTTTTCACTTTCAAAGATCGAAAAGCATCTAAAGTAGGCATCGGGGGCAACTTTTCCACCTGGAAAGTTAAAAATATGAACCGCAGTAAAGATGGTGTCTGGTTTTTCTTTCTCCCGAATACTGAATATGCCGGAAAAATTACATATAAGTTTAATGTCGACGGATTGTGGACAGATGATCCATGGAACGGTTTACGGGAGGACGACCGGCTCGGCTCATATCTTTCAATAGCAGAAAACGACCCCCCGGCAGAAGGGCGTCTTGTAACTTATAAAATTATGAAACGGAATATGGTTCAGTTCAGGACCTACAGGCCTTCGGCCCGCATAATATCTGTTGTAGGGGACTTTAACGGCTGGAACCCGGAGAATGATATAATGCGCAGAGGGGATGACGGGATCTGGAGACTCGAAAAAAGGCTCGCATCCGGTACTTACAGGTATAAATTTATTGTAGATGGTGAGTGGCTCCCTGACACATTTAATCCTGATTCCGGTTCTGATAATACAGGTGACATCTGCTCAATACTAAAAATAAAATGACTTAAACTCACTCCGGATAACAGAACTCATCCTCTGTGAGCCATGCCCCGGAGAGCCAGTCCATCTTTTCATTCTGATGAAAACTGTTTTTATATGCCATACTTTTATTTTCCCTGACATAGTAGCCCAGATAATAAAACTGAAGCCCTATTGAGGCAGCAAATGCCGCCTCCCTCAATACACTGAAAGTACCCGGACTGTAATGTAGAAAATCATTGTGATAAATAAAATAGATACTGCTCAGGGCTTCTGTTGAAACATCAAGAAAGCCCACAGCAGCGAGCCTGTCGCCTAAGTAATATTCTGACTGCATAGCGGGACATGACATAGTATAAAAAGAACTGTGAAAATCTTCATAATTAGAGTCTTTGCCGAATCTTTCCATTGAATGATTTTTATATATCTCAAAAATTTCATCCCTGCATTCAAGATCACGGAATTCGACCCTGATATCACTGCATTTTTTTAGAACCCTTCTCTGGCTTTTTGAGGGGGCAAGCTCCTTTGCTGCAAGACGGATCGGTATGCATTCCCTGCACCCCCTGCAGACAGGCTTGAAGTAATACATCCCGAATTTTCTCCAGCCGCGGGAAAGTATATAATTCAGCTCTTCTCCATTTACTTCTGTGGCAAAAAAATAGGAAAATCGCCATTTCCTCCCTGGAAGATAGGGACAGTCAGACTCCTCGCTGACAAGAGGTTCGCTGAGAAGTTTCATGCAACGCCGTACTTACTTCTGTACTCCTCCATTTTAGCAAGCATAGATTTTTCAATGCCGTGTTTTTCTCTTGCAGAATCCTCCTTCAGGAATTCCATGATATCCAGAATGTTTACAATGGGGAAAAAAGAAATACCTGTAGATTCAGATATCTCCTGTATGGCTGATTTTTCCCCTGTACCCTTCTCCATCCTGTCAACGGAAACAATAACTGCCTCAAGTTTAGGATTTCCGTTATTTTTAAGAATCTCCAGGGATTCACGAACTGCCGTACCTGCTGTAATAACATCATCAACAAGGACCACTCTGTCCTCAGACGTAAGAGGCTTACCCACAATGAGACCCATATCTCCGTGATCTTTAGCCTCTTTTCTATTGAATGAATAGTGTACATTTATCTTCTGTTCATGAAAAAGTGCGTTTACTGTTGCTATAGCAAGAGGTATACCTTTGTATGCCGGTCCGAATATTGTTGTAAACCGGGTTTTCAGGTTATCTGTAATTGCACTGGCATAGAAACTGCCGAGTTTATTAATAGCCTCGCCTGTATGCAGCATACCTGTATTAAGAAAATACGGGGAAAGCCTCCCTGATTTAAGAGTAAACTCACCAAACTTTAAAGATTTCATCTCAAGAAGAAAATCTATAAATTCTTTTTTATATGCCTTCATTTTCAACACCTGTATTTTAGAAATATATACACCCGGATTATGGGCTTAATTTGATAATAAATAACCGGATCAGGCACTGTCGAGCATTTTTCATTGAAATGTTTTATAAAAAAGGTTACGGGAATAAAATAACGCTTTATTAAAAGAATAGTATATACGTATAAATAATTATGATTAAAATCTCAATAAATAATCTGCACAAGTCTTTCGGAGAAAACCGGGTATTAAGAGGTCTAACGCTTGATGTTTTTGAAGGAGAAATTCTCTGCATAATCGGGAAAAGCGGAACCGGTAAATCTGTAATAATGAAACATCTTGTGGGAATGATTGAGCCCGATTCAGGGACAATAACTGTTGATGACGAACTCTTTACCGGAAGCTCACCTGAAACCAGAAGCAGGATTATCTCAAAGTACGGGATTCTTTTTCAGGGCGCTGCACTTTTCGATTCAATGAATATTTATGACAACGTTGCTTTCGGCCTCAGGAGAAAAGGAATTTCCGAAGATGAAATTTTCTCCATTGTCGGGCAGTCTCTTTACAACGTCGGGTTAGCCGGATCGGGCGGATTATTACCATCAGATCTTTCAGGAGGGATGCAGAAACGGGCTGCCCTTGCAAGATCAATTGCTGTTAAACCTCAAATCATGATATATGACGAACCTACAACCGGGGTTGACCCGATTACAGGGGGAGCTGTTGACAGGCTCATAAAAGAGATGAAAAATATTTATGGTATAACTTCAATTGTTGTTACCCATGATATGAAATCAGCATATAGAATCGCAGACAGAATTGCCATGCTATATGAAGGTTCAATCATTGAAACAGGAAAGCCCGATGAGATCAAAAACAGCAGCAATCCATATGTAAGACAGTTCATCGAAGGCACAACACACGGTCCTATCAAAGTAATTTAAAATATTTATATAACTTCCGGTTATTACGCCGATATTTTATTGACAAAGTAAAAATTTTTATAATCTATATCATATAACTTAAGTTAAAACAAGGGGTAAATGTATGGAATCATATAGTCATGATACAGGAAGTTTTACCGGCAAAGGGGGCGTTGAAATCTTTTTTCAGAAATGGCTCGTTGAAAAAGCCAGAGCTGTACTTATTATTGCACATGGACTGGGTGAACACTCAGGAAGATACGGGAACCTTTTAAACAGCCTCGCAGGTAAAAAGATTTCTGTATTTGCTATTGATCACAGGGGACATGGAAAATCAGACGGGAAAAGAGGTCATATCGATTCATTTATGGATTATGTTTATGATCTTAAGCTTTTTATTGAATTTATAAAAGAGGAGAACCGTGGGCTCCCCATTATTCTTCTTGGGCACAGTATGGGCGGAGTTATTACAGCAAGATATTCAATGACATATCCTGATGATGTTTCACTGATTGTTATGTCATCTCCGGGCCTTGCCCCTGCGTTTAAAGTTCCTGAATGGAAAAAAAGTCTGGCATCATTTTTCTCTTCAAGAATCGGAACTCTTTCTTTCCCCAACGGTTTAAACGTTGAAGGTATTTCACACGACAAGGAAGTAGTTAATGCTTACGAAAATGATCCGCTGATACATGACAGAATCTCCGCCAGGTGGACCGTAGAATTCCTGAGAGCTACTGAAGAGTGTATGGCAAATGCAAAAAACATAAGAAAACCCCTGCTGCTTTTTCATGGCAAAAGTGACAGTATTGCTGATTTTAAAGCTACAGAAGAATTCTACAATTCTGTGTCTTCAGCAAATAAAAAACTCTACCTTTACGAAGGGCTTTACCATGAAACAATGAATGAAACAGCAGAAGAGCGTGAAAAAGTTTTACGCGATATAACAGGATGGATTATAAATAACCTTGAAGGTGCCCCGAAAACTGCAGAAAAGAAAAAACCATCTGCAAAAGGCAAACCTGCTGTAAAAAAAGCTGCACCTAAAGCTAAACCGGCGGTGAAAAAAACTGCGGCTAAAAAAACTGCTGTAAAGAAAACTGCTGCAAAAAAAGCTGCACCTAAAGCTAAACCGGCGGTGAAGAAAGCAGCGTCTAAAAAACCTGCCGCAAAGAAAACAGCTGCCCAAAAAGCCGCACCTAAAGCTAAAACTGCGGTTAAAAAAGCTGCTCCCAAGGCTAAGCCGGCAGTAAAAAAACCAGCAGTAAAAAAGGCTGCGCCTAAAGCTAAAACCGCGGCTAAAAAAGCTGCTCCGAAAAAACCTGTAAAAAAATAGTTTCCGGAACATATAAAAAAAAGACCGCACTTTTGCGGTCTTTTTTTTATATACTTACTTTTTAAAAAAAGAATAAAATATTTATTATTACTTAAATGTTATGTATTGAATATTAACGGACCTTTTTATTATCATCAATCATCTTCAGATTATCGCTTTTGCCTGTTCCTGTACTCTTCCATAACTGTTTAACTTCGGAATCTTTTAAAAGCCTGTACTCACCCCTGTTCAATCTGCCGAGAGATATAGGGCCGTAAGAAATTCTTTTAAGCTTAACAACCTTATAACCAAGGTTTTTAAAAGAGTATCTTATCTGCCTCTTTTTACCCTCACTTATAATCATTCGTACAGTATATCCCGTTTTACCTAACACAGTAACTGTTGCAGCCCCTGTTTTAACTTTTATCTGATGTACAAAATAACCTTTTTCAATTCTCAGTCTGTCGATCTCCTGTATCGGCCTGTCAAGATCTACAATATACTCCTTCTGCACTTTAAAAGATGGTCTTGTAAGCCTGTAAGCAAGATCCCCGTCATTGGTAAAGATAAGGAGGCCCTCTGTGTCCATATCAAGCCTCCCCACTGGCATCACCCCGGCATGAACGTATCTTTCAGGAATAAGTTCCATTACCGTAGCCCGCCCTTTTTCATCCTGAAGAGTGGTCACGTATCCTTTAGGCTTGTGAAGTATCAGATAAAATTTTTTATCAATCGGATTAAGCAGTTCACCGCTGCAGCTGACTTTATCAATATCTGTATCTATAACAGTAGCCAGGTTTGTCACCACTGTTCCATTTACCGCAACAGCCCCTGATATAATTAGCTCTTCGACCTTCCTTCGGGAACCGAGGCCGCAAAGAGTAAGATATTTATTAAGTCTAACCTTCATTTTCCTGCTTCCGGGGTTCTGAATCTTCCTGCTTATCATCTTTCATTACGTCATCTTCAGACTCCGGATTTGTATTAATAAGTTTAAACTTGATCTCATTTTTTTCGGAGTCATTAAAAAGAGTGTATACATCCCCCCTTTTTACATAACTCAGGCTGTCGGTAAATGATGTCTCGCCAAGAAATATAATCTTACTGTTGTTAAAATCAAAATTATATTCCCCTTCGAGCTTTTTTGAAGCTCCTTTATAATAAGACTTATACTTACCATCTTTATATATCTCAAGACAGTGATTGGTAAAATCATTAAACCTGTTTACACTCCACCATTTTCCGTGCAGCGCGCTGCTGAGTTCCTCTGTCTCCTTTTCCCAGAACTGGCTGAGATATGAATCGACATCACCTCTGTTTGAATCATCGAGTATGGTTAAATTAACACCATATATCCAGCCTGTTATACCATTTGCAAGTTTTACGTTATACCAGTAGCTTCTGCTTTTTCCAATATTTTTCTCTTCACTTGATCTATCAAGAACCTCTGCAACTTCCCCTTTCTTTAACAGAGCCACCCTGGAGGAAAATATAAGAGGATCAATTCTCATCGCAGTATTGGGAGTTATAACCACCGCAATAGATTTTCCTTCTGATTTTTCAGAAATTGCCGATGTTTCACTTTTTTTCCCGCTGCATGAAGCATAAATAATCATCAGCAAAGAAACCATTATTATTGATATTTTCTTCATTTATTATTACCGTATATATAATTAATAGATTTTCTGTATCACGCCAGATTACTAAAACTTTTCATTGATATTTAAACCGGTAAGGATGTTGTCAATTAAAATCCTTCTTTTATCCCTTCACCTGTTCCGGTAAAAATCTCTTGACTTAAGCATCTGATAATCTAAATTTTATATTTAATATCATAAATATATATTATTATCCGGTTATTATTCTCAAAACCAATCGTTACAGGTTCAGCTTAATGAAAATCAGATACCTTTTTAAAGATAAAATCTTAACTATTTCAAACTTTCTTACACTTCTGCGAATTACGGTTCTGCCATTCATTGTTTATTATATGAATCTTGAAAATATCACCGGGGATCGCAGATATACCTTCTATGTACTTGGCTTTTTTATCATTGTGATTTTTTCAGATTTTTTTGACGGCTTACTGGCAAGGTCATTTAATCAGGTATCAAAATTAGGCCAGTTTCTGGATCCTGTTGCTGATAAAATATGCCTTATAATATTAGGAACCTCTTTGATTTTCTACAAGGGACTGCCGCTATGGATATTTGCAGTAATTATTGCCAGGGAAATTTTTGTAGTTGCATCAGCTCTTCTTCTTTTTTACAGAAAAGATGTGGAAGTTAAGCCTAATTTATTCGGAAAACTTGGCGTTGCATTCATGTCACTAACAGCTGTTTTATATTTTCTATCCTGCAGCTATAAGTTTTTCGGAATCCTTGGCGCAAAAGAACTCTCAGCTTATCTCACTCTTATATTCTATATAACAGGCTCTGTCCTATATGTTAAAACATATTCAGTTTACTGCACAGACCGGGAAAAAATTTAATCTCGCTGTAGTTCTGATTCTGCTGCTCTCCCTTACCGGTGCTGCGGCAGAGAGGAGCATACAGGTGGAGAAAATTAACGGGCTCCCGTATGTATCACTTAACAGACTGATAACCACTTTCGGCATTGAGAGCAGTTTTGATCCTGTCTTCCAGAAGGGGAGGCTTTATTACAAGACTCACTATCTTGTTTATAAAACAGGTTATGCCAGCATTATAATCGACAACAGGCTTATAAATGAATCATACCCCGTTATAAGGATGAATGGAGGTATATATATCCCCAAAGGGACTGCCCTTTTAATTGCCGGAACATTTTTCAGTAATTCAATTATAACTGAAAAAAATGGAAAAATAGTAATATCCGAAGCACCGGCCCCTGAAATAAAAGAAAAAATTATCAATCTTAAAGAAAAGAAAGGGAAAATTGGTTTCATCATTATTGATCCGGGTCATGGAGGAAAAGACCCCGGAGCAATCGGGAAAGGTGGCCTCAAAGAGAAAACTATCAATCTTCAGGTGGCGCGTAAAGTAGAAAGTAAACTTAAAAAAAACCTCGCGGGATTAAAAATAAAACTTACCAGAAAAAATGACCGATTCATTGAACTGGCAGAAAGAGCTGAAATAGCAAACAGAGAACTTCGCAAGGATGTAAACGGTCTGTTCGTAAGCATTCATGTCAACGCCTCTATAAGCAGCAGAATTTCAGGATTTGAAACATATTTTCTCTCTCAGAATCCGACAAATGAAGAAGCCAGAAAAACTGCTACTCTTGAAAATAATGTTATAGTCCTGGAGAACGACGGAAAGGGAAAGCATAAATATAACGATCTTGAATACATGGAAGCCCTTATGCTTACTACACAGATCCAGAAAGAAAGTTCGATCCTTGCTGATACAATTCAGAAAAACCTGGACAAAAAAATTACTGAATTTAAATCAAGAGGTGTTCATAAAGCTGACTTTTATGTGCTTAGAGGGGCCCTAATGCCTGCTGTTCTGATTGAGATCGGCTTTATAACACATAAAAAAGAGGCTGAACAACTGAAAAAAAATGCCTACCAGGAAAAAATTGCTGAAGGTATAAGTAACGGTATTTTAAAATTTATTGATGAGTACAATAAAATGATTGAATAGAAATATGCTATTTATGAAATTATCTTTCTGGTACAAAACTAACTCCGGGATTATTATATGATGTTTACAGAAAAAATTAAAACAGTAAAAGAAAATTTTTTGAATCTGAAAAACAGAACGGGAATTATATATTCTTCATATAGAGCAAAAATTTATAATACATTTGAACTGATGAAAAAAGATCCCCGGGAGAAAACAAGGATCACGATCCTCATTATTTCAGCTGTGTTTTTTATCGATTATATTATGTTTTCTTATTATGTGGATAAAAATATCTTAGATATCTTCCCTTCTATTCCGGTTCTGGAAAGTAAAGATGAAATTAATATTTATATCCCTTCAGAAGGATGCAAAGAAATTCTCTCAGAGAAAAGAAAAATAGATACGGATGTAGAAGATAATATCCTCGTCAAAAAACTTGTAGCACTTGTTGCAGAGGGATCTTACTTTGAGAATACTTCCTCAAATGTCCCGGTGAAACTCCTTGTAAAAAATGTATGGATTACTCCTGACGAAAACGGCGGAGGTAAAATATGCCTTATAGATATCTCACCGGTTATACTTGAAAGAAATATCGCAATAATTGCAGGCTCCGAACAGATGTTCAGGGAATCCCTTGAAAAAACCGTAAAAGAAAATGTTCCCGGCATAACAAGGGTTATTCTACTTGAAAAAGGCGTCCCATTCAGAAAGCTCTGGGAGATATAAAACTAATCCGGCCACTCCCCTTTAAAAACTTCAACAGCAGGACCGGTCATAAAAACATGGTTGCTTTTACTGTCCCATTCAGTTTTAAGATCCCCCCCCTTAAGATGTACTGTAATTTTTCTATCAGTCTGTTTTGTCAGTATACCGGCCACGGTTACTGCTGATGCTCCTGTACCGCAGGCCATGGTCTCTCCAGCCCCTCTCTCCCATGTTCTCTGAATAACTTCACTGCTGTTAACGATCTGTACAAATTCCACATTTGTCCTGTGAGGGAAAAGATCAAAAGTCTCAATCATGGGGCCGTATTTTGAAACAGGGAAATTTTCCACATCCTCCACAAAGATAACCACATGAGGGTTACCCATTGAAACTGAAGTAATAGTAAATGTCACTCCATCCGGGAGATGAAGATCCTCGTTTATTACCATACCAGGTTCACCTATCATCGGAATCCTGTCACGCTGTAGTACAGGCTCACCCATATCAACACGCACAGCATCAACCACCCCTTTTTTGATATTAAGTTTCAGGTGCTTGATCCCTCCTCCTGTTTCAATATCAATCTCCTCTTTATCTGTGAGCTTGTGATCAAATACATATTTAGCGAAACACCTGATACCGTTTCCGCACATCTCAGATTCGCTTCCGTCAGAGTTAAACATTCTCATTCTGAAATCAGCATTATCCGATTTAAGTATAAGAATCAGACCATCACTTCCTACACCGAAATTCCTGTTGCTCATCCGCGCAGCAAGCTGTGAAGGTTTTTTAATATTTCCTTTAAGATCTTCTATATAGATATAGTCATTACCGGCACCATGCATCTTTGTAAATTTCATATCTCCCTCTCCATTTAAAATATATTTATTTATAATATCATTTCAGAATTTATTCCTTAACTTATTTCAGACAGGAAATGCGCTATAACCATCCATTATTTTACACCAAAAAGTTTCTTTAAAAATTATTACTGATATCATTTACACCTGACAGAACTATAATCTTCAATATAATTTTTTTCAATGATATTTTAAAGAAGCATTAAACAGAATCAACACTATAATCCGGAAACCGCAAGACCACTGCTGCTTTGCCTTATAAACGCCTGGCTTAAAGAATCCGTTATATATAAAATTTTTCTATTTAAATATAAACATGTAAAATATGTTAAATAATTAGTTAAAAAAAATAAATTGTACATCTTTATTCTTGACAAATGCCTGAAAAAAAACTATTCAATTATAATACGGCCTCGCAGTTAAAATGCTTTATTTTAAACAATCAGGATTACAATGAAACAGAAAGCAATCAATTCATTATTAGTATCATTCCTTTTAATCATTTCATCAAATCTTCACGCAGCAGAATCTGTTGTTGTTGATAGCAATAAAATAATTGAATACAATGGTTTCTCCGGACAGTGGATTGTAAACAGCAGCCCCGAAACACTGGAAAACGCTATAAAAACATTCAGCACAGGTGAAAAAGATGTAATCACAGTGAACGGTTCTGATTTCAGAACAAAAAAAACTGTGTTTATCCCATTTTCACAATCATATATTTCATATGTAAAAAGCCGGACCTCCTGCGGTATTATTTCAGTAGGCGCGAATGAGTTTATCTGGCCTATAACGAATTTTGACAGGATAAGCTCCTCTTTCGGCAGAAGATGGGGTTCTTTTCATGAGGGTATAGATATCCCTGCCGGCAGAGGGATTCCTATAATAGCTGCAAGTGGCGGCCGGATTGTTTATAGAGGATATGCGGGCAACCTGGGTCATACACTTACTATTGAGCATAGAGAGAATATGTATACAAGATATTGTCACTGCTCAGAACTGGTGGCGAAAGAGGGGGATATTGTTAAACAGGGTCAGGTTATAGCCTATGTAGGGAGTTCAGGAAACTCTACGGGAAATCATCTCCATTTTGAAGTACGATATGGTGATTTCCCTCTTAATCCTCTGGATTTTCTGCCGTTCAGCCCATGTGTTAAAGAAGCTCAATACATGAAAAAAATTGACTGATTCTTTTTAATATTACGTCTGATAATAATAAAAAAACCGCTCTTCACGAGCGGTTTTTTTATTATTTATTATCTCAAATATATTATTTGGCTTCGTTCATTACTCTTTCTGTTTCACTATCAAGTCTGATTATATCATCCATCAATGCAGGGATATCTTTATCAAGCTGATCAAACTGCTTATTGATAATCTTCTCCTCTTCCGGGAATCCTTCATATGCATCTTTTGTAAGAGTCCCTATCATTGCCTTTATATTTTCCTGCTTATTTTTAAGGATAAAAATTATATTCGGCCCTGATTTATATCCCCAGTGGAAACCGTCAGGAAGTTCAACTGAAAATGTTTCAGTAATTCCATCACCATCACCATCTTCCGCGTAATATACAACTCCATCCTTGGTTTTGGCTGTAACACAGAGAAAATATTTTGTGGGGCCGTCATAATTGAGAGCTTTAGGAATAGGTTTTCTGATTACATCCATATCAGAATCTTTCCTGTTTATCATAAGAGCTTTAAAAATCCCTACATGCTTCTGTATAAAAGAATCTCGCATTTTCACGTAAAAATCACTATATCTCTGTGCCAGATTTTCATTATTTCCTGCAATTATTACTTTTTTAAGAACTTCAGTTCTTCTATCCGTAATCCGCAGATAATCCGGCTTATTGTCAATCCCCCTTTCCCAGAGTTCATTCTGAAGAAGCCTGTTTTCCATCTCCCGGATAATCCTGTTCTGTTCAACAATCTGCGGATCATCATAACCATCCTTAAAAAGGTACATCTTTCTGTCCCTGATAATCAGAAGAGATGCCAGAGAAGTATCCTGTTTCTGATGCTCTTCAGGATTAATTACATACTCAACCTGCTGATATGAAATCCTGTCTTCATTATAACGGGATACATTATCTATTGTGATATCCTTATATGTAAGATCCCTTGAAAAACCTGCTGCTGGTAAAATAATAAAAAATGAAAGTATGAATGCCATGGCTACAGCTATATTGTTCCTCATCTAATTCCTCCATGAATCTTGTGTGCATACTTCAATGTACATAATCTGGCAGTATATATCACTTAAATTATAAAAATCTTTACAGGTTTTTGTCAAATATTTTATGATTCATCTTTTTCTCTCTTCTTCCGCCACTTTGCTTTATCAATTTTTGTCCAGCTCTCTACTACATGTTTTGTCAGTTCAGATTCAGGGTTTCTGCGGTTTTTTTGCGGGGTCTGCTTTTTAGGCTCTTTTTTAATCCTGGCCCTGTACTCCTCCATCTCTTTTGAAGTCAGCCCCGGTTCAGAATCATAAAGGATTGCTGTAATTTCATTTCTGTTATTTTTTGATGATAAAAGTTCAACCATCCCGGAAATCTTTTTTTTATTGGCCAGTTCCTCCCTGAGAATATCCGGCACATCAAGACCGTAAAAAGCAGTTGTTAAAGCTGCGGAAACAGCCGCAAGGGGAGAAGCCGCCCCGCCCTCCCTGGATGCAGTATGAAAGATTGAGCTGTGCGGCAGCGTCAGGGCTGCAAGAGTAATGGCAAAGGGGAGCACTGTTTCAGGAAGATTAACGCTCCCCCTTGCTACAGGTGACTTAAGCCTTGTATTTACAGATTCACAGATAATTTTTTCAGCTTTTTCAACATCCTTAACATCTGAAATTTTATTCAGAAGCCCTGTAAATAAACGAATTTCTTCAATAAATGAGTCGGGATTATATCCGCAATCAAAAATCCTGTGCTGGTTATTATTGAGATATTCAGATCCATTCAGTGCAGATTCAGAGACGCAATGCATAAATCCCCCCTCACCCCCTGCCCTTGAAAGGTCTTTTAAAATCCTGAGAAAAATATATGTATAAGAGGCCGTTACAGCATCAGCTGTAAACAATGAAATAAACCTTAAAGTATCATTCAGCAGAAGATCCTCATCTTCAGATAAAAGCAGAGGTATAGCAACAGGGAGGAGACGGGCACAACTCCGGGCAAAAGGGATAATCTGCTCTTTTTTCTCAGTTCTGGCTGATATAATAAATGCCTGCTCAGCCTTGCCGGCCCCACGGAAAAAACTGAACTCACTGTCCGCATGTTCCGGAGCTTTTTTCACAGCATCTGAGAATCTGTCCGTTCTGAAAACATTTCTCTGAACCGATGCAGCTGCAATAAGCATTAACTGGGTAATTGATGAATAAAGGCCCGGCTTCCTCCATTTATCCATATTATTTTTAAGCGCCGCAGCAGGATCAAGGTACCCTTCTGTTTCTTTAAAAACAGCTTTTATATGTGCACTTTTCATCCCGTCGAGAGTGTAGCCCGATGCATCCCCTATTATTGCTGCATAAATAATGTCCTCAATGAGATTCTTCATAACGCTCCGATTATACCGATTTTTTATTGTTTACTCTGTATTATACAACCCCAATACAATTATTATTCAATAATTTTGTTGATTTGTGCCGATTTTTTATAATGATTATATGCAGGCAGCAAAAACCTTACACAAAATGATTCCGGTTCCCACGGTTATTTAAAAATTTATTCCATGCTGCCATACCATTGATTTAAGGAGCGAAAGCATGAGAAAAAAAACTATAACAGCATTACTCACAATTATTACTGCAATTGCATTCAGCTGCGGAAGAGAGAGTGTTGATGAACATGCCACCATATCTTTCATGATCGGGGACGTAAAAATAAACAGCGTAGAAGCACAGATCGGTGATATTATAAAGCAGAACGATGATATTATCACAGGGGGCAATTCCTTTTGTGATATAAGAATCGGAGAATCGATTATACGAATCAAGGCACAGAGCAGCGTAAAAATCTCAACGCTTCTGAAAAGCGGTAATATCGAAGACACTGAAATCGGTCTTAATTCAGGAAAGCTTCTCTGCAAACCCAAAAAACTTTTAAAGGATGAGAACTTCATGGTTAAAACCCCCACAGCTGTTGCCGGAGTCAGGGGTACTCAATTCGCCATAGAAGCGGATAAATTAAAAACAACAAGGATTAAAGTCTTCAATGGTGAAGTTAAGGTGGCCAGAAGAATCAGACAGTTTGAATCAAGCGTGGAAAAAGTTATGGAACTCGCTCCTACTCTTGAGAAAGAGGAGAAGGTTATAATTACTGCTGACGAAGTAAAAAAAGCGGAAAAGGTAGTTGATGTCCGTCTCCAGGAGGCAACAGCCGGAGAACTCCCCGGTGATAATGTTATTGAGCAGGTTATCCAGAAATCTGAAGTTCAGATTGGCGTTGATGACAAAAATGTTCAGAAATTTTCGCCGGAAGATTTTGCCAGAGAGAATAAAGAGATAATTGAAATACAGCAGAAACCTAAAGAGGATATTATACGCATAACAAGAGTTATCAAACAACAGAAAGAACAACCTGTTCCGGAAGGCAGGATCCTGATAACACGGTACGATATATACTATATCAGAGATGGAAAAATTAAATGGGACGGAAAAGTTATCAATGAAGCAGTTAAAAGAGATGGGAAACTATATATAGCATCAGGTGAATATGTATTCTGCGCCGACCCGGAGGGGACGGTTATCTGGAAGGCTGATATTAATAATGACGGGTCTCTTGTGGTTGAAGGAGATAAAATAACAGTTAAATCAGGCGAAAAATCAGTTAAGCTTGATGCTGACACCGGTAAAAGGATGTAGGATTAAAAACCTCTCTTTACCCGGTTCCGGAAAGAAAACCCCGCTGGCACGGGGTTTTCTTCTGCCCGATATTTACACCCATTTACTGAAATTAATTAAAAAAATGCTTGTACATAAATGTATGTTTTATGGTTCAGTATCATGTCATTTTATTTCATTCTGAAGTGATAAAAGACAGGTTGAGTCCTTAAACACGCAGCACAGATAATTCATGTATATTCTCCATATAACCTCAGGGAATTGCTAAAAGATTTAAAGTCTGCCGCAAAAACAGGAATTAACGCTGAATAAACAATACTTTAGGCACAGGGAAAGCTATGAATAAATTACGTAATATTGCAATAATAGCACACGTTGACCATGGGAAAACAACACTGGTTGACGGTATGCTTAAACAATCCGGCATATTCCGCAATAATCAGCATGTTGAAGAACGTATGATGGACTCCAACGATCTTGAAAAAGAGAGAGGGATTACAATACTCTCAAAGAACGCTTCAATCCACTACAAGGATTTTAAAATCAATATTGTCGATACACCCGGACACGCTGACTTCGGTGGCGAAGTCCAGAGGATTATGAAGATGGTTGACAGCGTGCTTCTTATTGTTGACGCATTTGAGGGGACCATGCCTCAAACTAAATATGTTCTGAAAAAATCTCTGGAGATAGGGCATAAACCCATTGTAGTAATCAACAAAATTGACAGACCCAATGCAAGGCCTCATGAAGTTCTTGATATGATATTTGACCTTTTTGTTGAGCTTAACGCCACAAACGAACAGCTGGATTTTCCGGTTGTTTATGCCTCTGCAAAACAGGGTATTGCCAAGTATGAAGTTGAAGACCCCAGCGAGGATCTGAAACCGCTTTTTGAAACTATTATTAAGCATGTGGAACCCCCTACAGGCCAGATAAGCCTTCCGCTTCAATTTCTCGTATCTGCTATTGATTACGACAACTACATGGGAAGAATTGGAACCGGAAAAATCCATAATGGACAGCTTTCATCCGGTGATAACGTTATGCTGATTAAAAGAAACGGCGACAATGTACCTTTTAAAATATCAAAACTCTTCTCTTATGAAGGGATGAAAAGAACAGAAATCAAAAAAGCGTATGCAGGAGATATTGTCTCCATAGCCGGAGTTGAAGGTATAGACATAGGTGAAACTGTTGCTGATAAAGATATGCCTACCGCGCTCCCGGTCATTGATATCGACGAACCGACTCTTGCAATGACGTTCATGCAGAACGACTCCCCTTTCATGGGACAGGAGGGAAAATTTGTTACATCGCGTCACCTCTGGGAGAGACTGATGCGTGAAATTCAATCCAATGTCAGCATCAGAGTGGAGCGTTCGGAATCAGGCGATGAATTTGTAGTAAAAGGGCGCGGAGAACTGCAGATGTCGATCCTGATTGAGAATATGAGGCGTGAGGGTTACGAATTCCAGGTATCCAAGCCTGAAGTAATTTTCAGGGAGATCGATGGAAAGAAGTATGAACCTATTGAACTTGCCATGATAGATGTTGCTGATGATTTTGTCGGAGTTGTTATCGAAAAACTCGGCATCCGCAAGGGTGAGATGATAAACATGAATCAGGGCGGTGATGGTTATACAAGACTTGAATTTAAAGTTCCTTCAAGGGGACTTATAGGTTTCAGAAACGAATTCCTTACAGAGACACGGGGTACAGGGATTTTAAATCATATATACTATGACTATGAACCGCACAGGGGGCATATCCCTGCCAGAAACAAAGGTGTACTTATTGCCATGGAAAGAGGGGCATCGGTGGCTTTTGCCCTGGACAATCTCCAGGAACGCGGTGAACTTTTTATCGGCGCCGGCGTCGAAGTCTATGAAGGGATGATCGTGGGAGAAAACAATCGGGAAGGAGATCTTGTTGTTAATGTTTGCAAAAAAAAGCAGCTTACAAACATGAGAGCTGCCGGTTCTGATGAAGCGGTGCGTCTCATTACTCCCAGAGAGTTCAGTCTTGAGCAGGCCCTTGAGTATATTGCAGATGATGAACTTCTTGAAATTACTCCTCAGAACATCAGGCTCAGAAAAAAAATGCTGAGCGAGATAGAACGGAAAAGAGCAGGCAGAAGATCAGAGGATTAAAACAATTAAATAATTGTCAGAACAGTTCTGATGCAATCGTCAATCCCTGAAATGTAAAAGGCAGGAGAAAGCCCGATTTTAGAATCGGGCTTTTTATCAATATCTTTTAAATTTTAATATTTAATAAATTTCTGTAACATATGATTATTGTTTGACACATCTAACATATAGGGTAATTTATTGTGATGAATACATCAGAAAAAAACGAAAACCGCTTTACCTTCGGTATTGAAGGGATGACTTGTGCTTCCTGCGTTAGAATTGTTGAACGCACACTTAAAAAAATGGATGGCGTGCATTTTGTATCAATAAATCTGGGAACTGAAAAAGGATATGTCATAACAGATAGCAGCATTACCTTTGATGATATAAAAAAGAGAATTGATTCAACAGGCTACAGGGCCCTCCCTGATGTCCCTGACACAGAAAAAGTTGAGAAAGACTTCAGGATTGCCGGACGCAGAATGATTGTATCCCTGATTCTTTTTATCCCTGTAACATTTATGATGATGCTTCACATGGCCGGATTCCATATACCATGGTTTCCCCCTGTCGAAATTATTGCAGGAGCCATAATAATTTTCGGCCCGGGGCGCGGAATATTTAAGGGAGCGTATATAGCTGCACGACATGCCCACGCAAATATGGATACACTCGTTGCAACGGGAGCTGCGGCCTCCTGGATAACCGCTCCTCTACACATGTCCGGGATGGATATCAGCTCATTCGGTTCACTCTCAGTGATGCTTGTATCAATTCACCTCACTGGACGATATATTGAATCAAGGCTTAAATTCAAAGCGATCGCAGAGATACGGGCTCTCCTTGCTATGCGGCCTCGAACAGCTTTCATGGCTGACGGCGAAGAGACAGTTGAAGTACCTGCGGAAAATGTACCCGCAGGCGCGATTCTTATAGTAAGGTCAGGGGAGCGGATTCCTCTTGATGGAGTTATTACTGAAGGGGAAGGCTTCATTGACGAATCAATGATTACAGGTGAACCGCAACGTGTTCATCGCATCTCCGGAGAGGATGTAACAGGGGGAACAGTACTTGAAAGAGGTTATATAAAACTTGAAGTCACACGAATTGGTGAAGACACTTTCCTCTCCAGGATGATCAAGCTTGTTGAAGACGCACAGTCCTCCTCTGTGCCGATACAGGGCTTTGCCGACAGGGTTACAGGTATATTTGTCCCGGCAGTTTTTATACTTGCGCTTCTGTCAGGAGGATCATGGATTGCTTTTTACGATGCTCTGCACCCGTATCTTCAGGCTCTATCCATACATCTTCCATGGGTCAATTCTGACGCGGGCGCACTGTCTACCGGCGTGTTCGTATTCATCGCAGTACTTGTCATAGCCTGCCCCTGCGCCATGGGGCTTGCTACACCGATGGCTCTCATTGCCGGTAGCGGACTTGCTGCGAAGAACGGCCTTCTTATTAAAAACGGCGAAGCAATGCAGCAGGCGGGTAAAATTGATATCATTTTTCTTGATAAAACAGGAACAATTACATCGGGCACTCCGCAGGTTGTATTTACCGATATGAATGAAAAAAAACTTGCGAAAGCCCTTGCTCTTGAATCTGTCTCTATACATCCTGTTGCCGAGGCAGTAAAAAATTATTGTGAAATTTACGGCATCAAGCCTGACAATTCCGTTACAGATATTACTGAACATGCCGGAGAGGGTATTTCCGGGATTTTCAACGGAGATAAAATTTTTATAGGCCGCCCCTCGGATCCCGGAAAATATTCCGGGCAGATGTCTAAAGGTGAAACAGTAATTGAATTCAGGGACAGCGAAACCCCTTCAGGTTTTATTTCTATTGCTGACCCTGTCAAAGGGGATTCCCATGAAGCAGTGCGGAATATAAAAGCTCTGGGCATAACTCCTGTTATGCTCACCGGCGATAGTTCAAAGACTGCTGAAGCTGTTGCAGGTTTAACCGGGATAGAAAAGATAATCAGCGGAGTAAAACCCGAGCAGAAGCTTTTTGAAATACAGGAATATCAGAAAGCAGGAAGAGCCGTAGGGATGGTTGGCGACGGCATCAATGATGCCGCTGCTCTGCGGGCAGCGGATCTCGGTATAGCCCTGGGGTCAGGAACAGATCTCTCAATAGAGAGCGCTGATATAATCATTACATCCGGCCGTCTCACCGCAGTTTCAGATGCAATAAACATTTCAAGGGTGACATATAAAAAGATAAGACAGAATCTGTTTTGGGCATTTATTTACAATATAATTGCAATCCCTGCGGCTGTTGCCGGGCTGCTGCATCCTGCAATGGCGGAGATTGCCATGATACTCAGCTCAATAAATGTTATATTAAATTCAATGACTATTAAAAATTAAAAGGAGGCAAATAATGAAATATACTTTCAATGTTCCGGACATGTCATGTAACCATTGCAAAATGAGGATTGAAAAAACCATGATTGACTCAGGAAAAGTCAGCAGCATCGAAATCGACCTTGTGTCAAAAAAAGTCATCCTTGAATCTGAGCTTCCGGAAACCGAGCTTATAAAACTTTTTGATGATGCAGGTTATGATGCCGAAAAATCAAGCTGAAAATCAAAGCGGTGCAGAACGGATACTTATTTTTTAACATCTGTTACCGCTGGAGTTTTTTTCAGCTGCTTTACATTTTCTTTTTTACTTGAAGCGGTTACAAAAAGGAGAATAAGTATTGTTACTATCATTACTCCTGTTCCGATTATGAGAATAAAATAGATATCACTGATAGGCTTGGATTTTTTCTTCCCATATTTATCATCATAATAAAGGTTTCCGCAGCTTGAACATATATAATAATTATATGTGGATTTCTGAAAATCCCTGCTGCCACAGTTTTTACACTGCATATATTCCTCCAGACAACTGCGAAATGAAAGTTAAACCGGTTTTTTTTACAGTCCCCGCCAGGTATCGTTTTTGAATAATAACATCAATGTGTTATTTCATGATACGTTATTTATTTTTATTAACGGGATTGTATCGTCAATTCTGTATAATAATCTCAGGATCGCAAGAACTATATTATACCACGAATTACAGATTACCTGAATTATTCCTCCCCCTTCTCACTGGACCATTCCGTGATAATACAATTTATAGTGATCCGGTTTCCCTGCAACTGTGGTAATATACATATTAAAAAGATCAAAATCCCCGGGTTTAAGAACCTTCTCACTTATAAATGCTGAACCGTAACCTATCGCTTTATCTGAAGAATTGTAGATTACAGCAGCAACCTGAACATATTTAGCATTATAATCAGAGGTGTTTTTAATACTCCCCTTTAATTTATACGAAGTACCTCCCCCTGTCATCTTTAGCGCAACGTCCGATATCTCCCCTGTAAATCTTTTTTCAAAAACACCATTTTCAGGAATAACAAAAGGGAGTTCAGCAGTATACTCTGTTTCAAACCTGCTGTATTTCGGAGGTTTCTGTACTAATATTAATACAGGAGTGGTTTCACCCGGATTAAGATTATTCATAAAAGAGTATCCTGAGCCTGAACCGATTTTTACATTATTCGCTGAATAAAGCCTCACTGTAACATGCGGAGCCCGTACTGATACTTTCCCTGTATTCCTGCATAGTGCCAGAAAATAATGATTACCTATGGAATCAGGTATCACATCAACAGAGAGAACAGCACCTTCAGGTTCAGGAATCTCGCCGGCACTGAATCTCACACCGTTTTCCTGTCGTGAAACAATCTTCCCGGGGGGATTTGCAGATCTGTTTTCTGTATCTTCAGACAACATAAAAACAGTAAGAATAAGAACTAAAAGAATAATAGCTGAAGTAACGGCTGTTATTACATATCTGCTTTTAAAATTAAACTTTTCCGGATGCTTAAACCTCTCTTCATGGTATAAAGTCCCGCAATAAACGCATTTATAGTTACCACTCACGGTCTTTCTGAATTCATTTCCTGAACAGTTTCTGCACTGCATTATTCTTCTCCATAATAATCAATTTCAGAGTTAGATATTTATACTTCTCTTGACATGATGAGTATTATTCTGATTTATAAAAACATGTTCCGCACAACATCTCAAGAATTATTATTAATCATTATTTAAAAAAATCTGTATTGAAAATTTCAAATTTATCACTATTTTATTAATATATTCAGAGTAAAGGGGGGTACATATGCCGGGGATTATTCTGCTTATTGATGATGAGGAGATAATACGAATGACATCAGGTGAAATTCTGAATGAACTCGGTTATGAAGTCCTGAGCGCAGCAAGCGGTGATGAAGGGATGAAACTCCTGAAAGAAAAAAGTAATTCAATTTCCCTTGTTATTCTGGATATGTCAATGCCAGGGAAATCGGGGCTGGACATTTACCGTGAAATTAAGGAGTTTAACCCGTCTATCAAAGTTCTTCTGACTTCAGGCTACAAAGAAGAAGAAAAAGTTGAACATATGCTTGAAGAGGCGAATGACGGATTTATACAGAAACCTTACACAATTGACGAATTAAACAACAGACTTTCCGCAATGATATAACCTGATTTTACATAGCGATTACAATTCTGTTTTTACCCTCATCCTTAGCCCTGCAAAGAGCTGAGTCAGCGTCATAAATTAAAGTAGTCGGAGAATAAGCATCTTCCGGTGTAACTACTGAGATACCAATGCTTATAGTAACATTGAAATCGAATCCGTTTATTCTGCATTCAGACACTTTATGCCTCAGTTTTTCTGCCATTGCAGTTGCTCCTTCCCTTGTGGTTGCGGGGAGTATTATTACAAATTCCTCACCACTATACCGTGCCGGAGTATCTGTCTCCCGGCAGCTCTTTTTAATAAGGCCTGCCACTTCGCGAAGTACAGTATCTCCTGCCTGGTGCCCATATCTGTCATTTAAAGATTTAAAATTATCAATATCTGTTATTATCAAGGAAAGCGCCTGCCCGTACCTTCTGGTCCTTTCAAACTCTTCATCAAGTTTTCTAAAAAAATAACGCCTGTTATACAGACCGGTAAGTTCATCTGTTACAGCCAGCCTTTCAATTTCTTTATTTGAATCATCTATCCTGTGCCTGAGTTTTTTCACAAATATCATGAATACGCCTGCTGTTATTACAAGAGAGAGTATACCGAGTATTATTACCAGATATTTTGTGTATGCCAGGTTTTCTTCTAATGCCGTGATATCGAAGGTTAAACTAATCCCTCCTCTTATTTCACCATGCTTGTATCCCTGTATACCGTGACATTTCATACATTCTTCAGTTACCGGCAGCGGCGCCATATACCTGTATTCAATTTTCTCCCCCCTCTTAATTTTCTGAAAAGACTCATCCGCTCCATGCTCAAACGAAGCGAGAGCCATTGTTTCAAAATTGTCCGGGGTGTTCGCAGGATTTATCGGTTTAAGGCTTCTCATTTTGTATGAAAAAAGACCTTCCGTTTCAGCGAGCTGTGATATCTCAATTGTCATTACAGAGGGATTTTTTATGGTATATATTTTTCCGTCAACACTCCTCAAATCCGGCTCAACAACAAACCGGCTTGGTTCCTCCCCCTTCTTCTTCAGTACATAAACTCCGTTATGCGCTGAATTCCATTTCCTTGTTAATAAAATAATGTTAAAGCAGGATCTTGCTCTTGTCCTGATCTCGTTGTTAATAAATTTTTCAGTGATAAAAAAAAGAGAAACCATTCCTGATATACACAGCATCAATATAATTATGATCAGGTTAATTGTGAGACGGGATAACTTTTTTTTATTCGAATTTTCCACAAATCAGCTCTGTTTAAAATATAATCTATACTAATAAAATTCTCCGGCAAAAAAAAACTTTTTTATTCGAAAACCCTGATGATCATAAAATTACAGTCATTCTTTTTTTATACTGTCAAGGACCCTGCGGATAGCACCGGCAAGATCTTCTGTCAATACAGGCTTTGAAAGAAATTCATTAACACCAAGTTCCTTTGCTTTCACAGGTTCAGCTATATCACTATAGCCGGTGCATAGTATTACAGGTATTTCAGGCCTTATTTTTTTAATCTCCCGGGTAAGCTCAAGGCCGCTCATACCCGGCATTACCTGATCCGTTATAATGAGATCAAAATTATACGGATCAGAATTAAAAATATCAAGAGCTTCATCCCCTCCGGGAGCGGTTTGAATAGTATACCCTAACTTCTGAAAAAGAAGCCGGGTCATTTCCGCTATTACATGTTCATCATCAACTATAAGAAGCCGCTCATTCCCTCCCGGGATCTCAGCATCCGGACTGACCGCAGGGATTTCCACTTCAGATCCGGAATAAACCGGCAGGTAAACCGAAAACTTTGTCCCTTTATCCTCTTCACTCTCTGCCGTTATAAATCCGCCGTGATCCAGAATTATACCCCTTGCGACTGAAAGGCCAAGACCTGTTCCTATCCCCAAGGCTTTTGTCGTAAAAAAAGGATCGAATATTCTCTCAACAATATCACGGTTCATACCTGTGCCTGTATCAGTTACAGTTATTAAAATATACTCCCCGGGGTCAACCTTATGCAGGTCTGCGAAAGTGGAATCAATTGTGATATCACTGACATTAATCGCGAGCTCGCCTCCTCTATCTTTCATCGCATAATTCGCGTTTGTACACAGATTAAGTATAACCTGATGAATTTGTGTCTGATCACACAATACAAGCCTGTCTACGGAATGATTAGTTAAAGCAATTTTAATTAATGGGGAAATCCCGACTTTTACAAGATTCATGACATCTTCAATTATAGGGGCAAGCCTGCCGGGCTTTTTAACATTGTCACCGTTTCTGCTCAATGTAAGTATCTGCCTGACCAGGTCTTTAGCCCTCAGTGATGCGCTCTTAACCTGCAGCAGACTCTCTTCAGCATCTTCGCCATCTCTTATATCCGAGATGGCGAGATCAGTATAGCCAAGTATTGCCGTCAGAATATTATTAAAATCATGAGCAATACCTCCGGCAAGGGTTCCCACTGCCTCCAGCTTCTGAGCCTGCCATAACTGGTTTTGAATCCTTTCGTGCTCCATCTGAGCTTTAATTTTTTCATCAATATCAATAGCAATTCCAATCATCGCCACAATCTTTCCTGTTTCAGATCTTAATGCCGAGGTTGAAACATCCGCCCACCATTCAGAGCCATCCTTGCGGATATATCTTTTATCATACCTGTATGTATCAATTCTGCCGGAAATAAGCTGATTGAAAAGATCTCTCCCCTTTGAATAATCATCCGGATGTGTAATAGACTGAAAGGATTTCCCAAGAATCTCCTCTCTTGTATAGCCCATCATATTAAGAGCATATTCATTTACCCGGGTAATATTTCCTTCAAGGTCAAAGAGAGAGATGCCTATAGGAGCATTGCTGAAAATACCGGAAAGGCGTTGTTCGCTGTCCCACAGAAGCCGGTTTGTCCCCTGAAGTTCCTCCATTACAGCCTGCATCTCTTCATTCGTTGCCTCAAGTTCCTCCATTGCCGCCTGCAGTTCCTGGTTTGTCGCGTCAAGCTCTTCATTATTTCGTGCAAGCTTTGTATTCTGCTCCTTCACAGTCCTTTCAGATTCGGCCTGGCAAATTCTTAATCTGTTTATCCTGTCCGCCATACCGAGTGAAAAAGTCACAGCACATATCGATGCCCCTATATGCATCCCCATGTGAACGATATAACTGTCGCTTATTAATCCGTATGAAGTAAGTGAATTTGCAAGACTGAAACCCAGAAGAAGAATAAACGAGAGAATAAAATATGCCGCACTCCTTGAACCTTTAAAAGCCATATATATGGATAAAATTATAAGGGTCACTGCAATTACTTGAAGAAGGGGGAGTGCCCAAAGTAATGTATTTTGCGCCGGGAACAACAGTTTAATAAGTGCCATGGGAATTGTCATAGCAGCCAGGATACGTAAAAATCGTGTACCGGCGGGGAGTAATTCGGCTGAATCAGTAAATTTTATGAAAAACAGGATTACCCAGAAACTCTGTATTATAAGCATTGCTGTTAGGGCAAAATCGTCCCACGCCGGGTAACCGCCCCAGAAATACATAAACCCTGTGCCGTCAAAAGCAAGAAGGAATAACAGGAATGTAAATAAAAAACCGCAGTAGTATAAAAAAACACTCTCCCTTATAAAAAAGAATAATATAAGGTTATAGATAAGAAAAGCTATCAGGATACCATAAAAAGGCTCAACGATTGAGCCTCTTTTTAAATAAGTATCACGATCCATGAATTTAAAATTCATAACAATTCTGTATGGACTTTTAAGTCGCAGATAAATATCCGGATTCCCTCCCTTAACAGTCACAGGGAAAGCAAAAACGCGGTCAGGTATAGGCCGTGAATTGAATCCATGCTCCCGCCCTGATTTGTATGATATAAATCCTTTATCGGAGCCGATGTATGCATCAACAGTATTAGTCCAGGACTGATCATAAACAAGTACATATTCTCCGGCAGGAACAGAGTGATCTTTAAAAGAGAGCCTTATCCACCAGGATGAAGATGAAAATCCCAGGTTAAGATTTTTCTCACTGAATGCTTTAAAACTATATTTACCTGAAAGAATATCATCAAATTTGATATTGCCGTTTTTATCCTCCAGAATAGAAATTTGCAGCGGCAAAAATTTCCCGCCATCGCTGAAGTTAAAACCGCAGCATGAAAAAAAAATCAGCGCCATTGAAAAAGGTATACTTGCTATAAAAAAACGTTTCAATATATTCATTAAAAAAACTCTAAATAAAGATTTTTTATATTTTAAATATAATAAAGAAAAAGTCTTAATCAAAAACTTTCTTTAAAAATCACAGCATTTAAAATAGTAAAAAACCGTTCCTGTTTAACGAGAACAGTAAGAGCAGTACCCTTGATATTTACTTCAAAGCAGGGAGCAGTGATTAGGTTAGCCTGAAAACAGAAAAGGGAGCTTAACTCAGCTCCCCTTCCAGACTTAGTATTAAAATCTGTTATTTTCTTCTTCTGACAAAAACTGACAGAGGAGCCTGAACAATACTCAGGAGTGATGTGTAGAAAAATCCTATCTGAAACAGAAGTATTAGCGGAAGTGAAAAATAAAGATCATTCTCATAGGTAAAATATACAGCATACGTCATATAGACCGCTAACGTAAGTTCTATAAGGGACACTGCATCAATCTTTTTAGTTCTGTAAACATTTCCAAATACATTCTTCACCCTGTCAGACATTGATGTTCTTTCTCCATCAGAAACATTGTACTTCGGAGTTCTGTTAAAGGGGCTCTCTTTCCTGATTACTGCTTCAAGTACAGCTTTGCTGTTATTTATACAAAGGCCTATACCTATAGCCACAACAAATGGCAGATACATCAGAGGTTTTGCTGTTGACCTGTTCTTTACACTGAGGGTCTCTTTTATAACAACGTATTCTGTGTAGAAATAAAAAAGGAAAACTGAAAGCGTTGCACATATAAAAATCGGCAGGTCGAGATAAAAAAGCTTTTTGTATCCGTTATTGAACCTTATAACAAGTACCAGAGGCATGAAAAGAGTAAGCAGAGTCATAAGTGCATAAGCAAAATTTGCACCTATATGAAAAAACGCCTCAAGTTTAATCTTCGGCGACACATCAGCTTTCAGTATCCTCCCTTTTAACTTGAGAAAAGTCTGAATTGAGCCTTTAGCCCACCTGAACTGCTGCGACTTGAATGCTGTCATCTCAATGGGGAGCTCCGCAGGTACAGTGAGATCAGGCAGGTATATGAACTGCCACCCCCTTAATTGTGCCCTGTAACTAAGATCAAGATCCTCTGTAAGAGTATCATGCTGCCAGCCGCCCGCATCAATAATTGTTTTCTTTCTCCAGATACCTGCTGTTCCGTTGAAATTAAAAAATCTGCCGGAACGATTCCTTGCTGTATGCTCAATCATAAAATGCCCGTCAAGCAGTATACTCTGACACTCCGTGAGAAGAGAATAACGCCTGTTGACATGATCCCATCTTGCCTGAATCATCCCTATATTATCATCAGTGAAGTAGTGAATAGTCCTTTCCAGGAAATCCTCCGGCGGGAGAAAATCAGCGTCAAAAACAGCAATAAACTCCCCGTCGGTAATATTAAGCCCGTTTTCAAGAGCACCGGCCTTGAAACCTGTACGGTCTGTCCTGTGAATATAATTAATATTAAAGCCCTCTTTTCTCTTCTCTTCACATTTCTTTTTTGCTATTTCTCTCGTGTCATCCGTTGAATCATCAAGAACCTGAATCTCCATAAGATCTCTCGGATACCTGATCCTTGAAACATAATCGATAAGCCGCTCAACAACATACTTCTCATTAAATACCGGAAGCTGTATTGTCACTTTCGGCAGAGAATTAAAATTTGAGAGAGGTACTATTTTATCATGGCGGTGTTTTTTAAAAAGATAAATTGTGTAATACCTGTTCGCGCCATAGATGGAAAGAAGAACGAGTATGAACAGATAGAACACTATAATGTATGTTTCCATAATTTTTACAATCCCTTATATTAAGCGATATCATATACCATTTGCACAGATCAATTACTGCATTTTAAATGATGATTGAAGCCTGTTTTTATAATCTTCAGCGTCAAGCATTTATTTTCCCGTGCAGTATTGTAGACTGTATTGAAAAAATCAACAAATACGCAAAAAATATTTCATTAAACCATCTCCAGAAAAATGATTAACCAGTAAAAATTCAATCAAAAAATATATTCAAAAATAATTATATATACAGTTATAGATTTCCCCTGATTAATCCGATTACATGCCCTCCCCCATTTTTTCGTTGATTTATTTAATCAGGCAAATCCGGCCTTTTACAAAAGCAATGTAAAAAAATATACATAAAACGATAATATCCGTAAAAATACAGTTACACTCTCCGGTTAATTATTAATTGATATATTGTAACTATTTTTATAAATTGCCGAATCATCTTAATAAGCTATCGGGCTGCAAAGTCCCTCTTATAATATTATTATTACAAGGTGCGGTTTTATATGAATGCCGTAAAAGATCGGTTCCTCTATGTGGACCTGCTTCGCGCATGGGCCATGACAATAATGATTGAAGTTCATGTAACGAACGCCTTTATGCAGCCGGCATTACGAAATGAATTGTGGTTCCCTGTGGTTAATTTTATTAACGGCCTTGTTGCTCCCTCTTTCATTTTTATTTCGGGCTTTGCATTTATCCTTTCATCAGGGAGCAGGCTTGATGAGCTACGGACATTCGGTTATCTTTTCAGGAAAAGACTCGGCCGTATCGCACTGATATTTCTTGTGGGCTATCTCCTGCATGTCCCTTACTATTCCCTCAGAAACATTATCATTTATGCCAGGCCGGAGGAGATGAAACACTTCTACAATGTGGATGTGCTTCAATGTACCGGCTCCGGGCTTCTGATACTATTTCTTCTCAGAATTTTTATTAAACCGGACAGGGTATTCCATACGGTAATAACAGTTATTGCAGCAGCCGTTATTGTGTTGAGCCCTGTTGCCTGGAACATCGATTTCAGCAGATATTTACCGCTGCCGCTGGCATGTTACTTTAACGATATGCATGGATCTTTTTTCCCTGTTTTCCCGTGGCACGGATTTCTCTTCGGAGGCGCCTCCCTCTGCATGTACATTGTAAATGCAAAAGCTTCAGGCAGGTACGAACTGTTCATGAAAAGAGCTTTTAAATTTTCAGGAATAATTGCGGCCGCAGCCACAGTTGTTGTAACATGGTTATCCCTGCAGCCCTGGTATAGTATTAAGACAAGCCCCCTATTTTTTATTGAGCGCTTTGCTATTATTATTTTTCTACTCTGTTTATTCAGCATCTATTATAAAAAGCGGGGGGAGAGGGAATCGCTCTTCCTGGAGATAGGACGGGAGTCACTACTGATTTACTGGCTCCACCTCCAGATTATATACAGAAATATCTGGGACGGGAAAACACTTGAAGCTATAGTCAGCAGAAGTTTCAGCTTTGGTGAATCTATGGCTGCATCTCTTATACTGATCCTGATAATGTCCGGAGTTGCAGTTTTGTGGGGAAAAATTAAGAAAAAATTTCCGGCAGCGGGGAGAAAGATTTTTTTTGCAGTCCTTGCCGGAGGGGCTGTTAAATTTTTCATCTTTTGAAAAAAGAAAACTTTTTTCCTTTTTCTGAACAGAACTAAACCTTCAGCGGCTTTAAAACTAAAATTTGATTCCTCTTTTGTTTATTATTATACTGTAATTCATAAAATGAATTTAACACAAAACCGGGATACTGAAAGGGTTACGTTTAATGAAAATAGATGGAGTCAGACATATAACAGATAAAAATGAACTTATCGATATATTCAAAAAACTCTTTGAACAGCAGTCTGTTATGCTGAAAACTGAGGGCATGAATATTAAAGTCGATTGCGTTAAAACTGAAAACAACAGGATTTCCATCAAACTCCCGGATCCTGATTTTAAACCAAAGGCATCCGCAGTGTTTACGAGGCATGAGGATGAGATTTACTTTACTCATATAATTCCTCATGGCCATGAGGGTGATCTTCTTATTTTTGAAACTGAGGGTATAGAGGTATTTAAAGCAACACGTAAAGAGGATAGAAAAAGCACTGATGAAAAATCGGGCAGGAAAGCCCTTATAACGAACATAATCTCACCCTCTGTTGTTGAAGAATCGTTCAGACATAACAGGAGCCGGGCTGAATGGGTACGTTCTGAAATTACCGGCAAATTCGAAGGGAGATTCGAGCATATACGGGTTTTCTTTTCCGGGGACAGGAAATCTGACAGCAGGATGAAGTGGGTGCTTCAGGATAAAAAACCTGTTTTTATTCATGCTATTCACACAAAGCAGGATGGCACCGATTCTGATGATTACAGCAGGTACATGAATGAGATTTATTACTCAGATCCTCTTCTAAAGGACAGCATTTTCAATTCAGAAATCATAGTACCAATGCTCTATAAAGGAATGATGCCATTCGGCTATATCCAGATAAATCATACTGAAAAACTGACAGAGGACGCTTTAACGTATTCTAAAAGAATGGGGCTTGCATTTTCAGAATCTGTTTCAAAAGACATGCTCCTTTTCAGGCCATCAGAAGATAAAATGATGATAATTGATCTTTCACAAAACGGTTTAGGAATACTCTTTAAAGAAAAAAATCTGATCAGACATTTCAGGGAGGATGAATCTCTTGTTTTCACTGTACACATGCCTGAAAACAGGCAGGCAACTATGATGAGCAGGGTGATGAACATTAATCAGATTAATAATTACTACCGCATAGGTTGCTTAATCAGCAGCATTGACCCCGTTGGCGATAATAACTACCGGGAATTTCTATGCCGGTTATAATTTTATCTGATTGGCACTTACTCCATGATTAATCACCCGATTTAAAAAATCTTAAATTTTTATAACAACTGATGTTTATACTTTAATAAATAATCATTCTGTTTGTCACCCCGGTTTTGCAATGCAAGGCAGGCATTATTGAAACACCGTGTTTCGTGACTGCAGGCATCCTTTGTGGATGCACTACCGGGGACACATATCTGAGATACGTGAAATCATGTTATGAGATGCCGCCATTTTTTACAAAAACCGGCATAGCAGATATCATAAACCGGTTTTAATAAAAATCTCCTGAGTCAGATTAATTATTTAGAAAAAAACCGTTTATCCTATATATAATTACTAAAAATTTTGATGACATCTTATTTAATAAGTATATTTATTTATACATAATAATATACAGTTGAACCGGGATGAAATTTAAGAACAGAGTAATAGCAGCAATCACCATATCATCAGTATCATTTAACCTTATATTCGGTTTCTTCGTAATAAAAAAGGAGATGAGCACTGAAAAGGAACGGCTCAACAGCAAAATCAGCCATTATAACACCCTGCTGAAAAATATCAACACAGGCTCTCTCTGGGATTTCGACGCTGATAAAATAAAAGCAAATCTTGATATAATCTATTCAGATCCAGAAGTAAATGAGATACAACTGAATGATGCAACATGGACTATCAATATCCTGATGCAGAAAAAAAAGAATTTAAAGGATTCACTGAAAATAAGACATGATATTAAAATCATCAGGGATGACATCGAACTGGGGAAGACATATATAGTTTATTCAAGAGAACTTTACACAAACAAATTGTACATGCTTATTGCTGAAAAGCTTATTCTCACACTGGGGCTTATATTAATAAATATTATCGCTGTATATTTTATTTCAGGATATCTCCTTAAACCAATAGATTCTGTTGTTGAAGCTCTGAAAGAGATTGACAGCGGCAACAGGAACGCGCGGCTCTCCATCGGGACCGGCGATGAATTCAGTGAAATTGAAAAGTATTTTAACAAGATGGCCTGCACCATACAAAGCGAAATTGAGGCAAGAGCAGAGAGAGAAAAGCAGCTTAATGATATGCACCAGTACCTCAGCAGTATATTTGACTCCATACCATCCATACTCATCAGTGTTGACACAACAGGCGAAATCAGAAGCATTAACTCGGCCGCAGAGACTTTCACCGGCATGAAAGCACCGGAGATCCTGGGGCGGAATATTTTTGAAATATTTCCCCTTCTCAATGAATTCGTAAATGATATAAAAAGAATTCTTGAATCGGAAAAAGGGATGGATATAAAGAACAGCTACACTTCACCCGATGGAGAACTCCAGATTGAAATTTCAATATCATCACTTTATCATGGCGGAATAACCGGAGCTGTTATAAGAATGGACGATGTAACAGTAATGAAGAAAAAGGATGAAAAACTGAGCCAGGCACAGATGATGGATTCCATAGGCAATCTCGCAGGGGGGATAGCCCATGATTTCAACAATGTCCTTTCAGGAATAACCGGTACAGTTTCGCTCCTTAAATACAGGCTGGCAAAAAATGAGCTCAGACATGAAGACCTGGAGAGATTTCTCAATGTCATAGATGACTCCGGGAAAAGGGCTGTTACACTCACACGACAGATCCTTTCACTCTCCAGAAAAGATGAGATGACTATGGAGCCCGCTGACCTGAATGAAATTCTAAAGCATGTATACAACTTCTGCTTCCATTCCTTCGAAAAAAGTATTGAGATCCTGGTAAATTATTATCCTGAGCCGGCCAGGGCAATAGTGGACTCCACACGCCTTGAGCAGGTTATTCTTAATCTCTGCATTAATGCCGGAGACGCCATGACCTTAATGCGGCCTGACAATGAAAAAAAAGGGGGGATTCTCAACATAGGTATAGAGAGGTTCCCCGGCGGCGAAGATTCAGAAACCCCGCCGGTTGAAGCTGAACCGGGAAGAGACTACTGGAAGATAACTGTTAAAGATAACGGTATCGGGATGGACAAAAAAACCATTGAAAGAATATTTGAGCCCTTCTTTACAACTAAAGCAAAGGGGAGAGGCACCGGCCTTGGCCTTGCAATGGTTTACAACATTGTACGCATTCATAACGGATTTATTAATGTCTCCTCCGAGATCGGAAAAGGAAGTTTATTCAGTTTGTATATCCCTCTTGACGAAAGCAGTGCAATCAAAAACAGCAGAATGCAATACGAGTTCAAACCCGGTAAAGGTAAAATTCTTGTTATAGATGATGAAGAGAGTATATGTGATATTTCAAGGGAAATTCTTGAATACTGCGGTTATGTGGTAACAGTCGAATGCGACCCGGAACTTGCTGTTAAAAGGTATGGTGAAAGCGCGGAAGAATTCGACTGCATTATTCTGGATCTTAATATGCCGAAAAAAAACGGATTCGAAATTCTCCGGCAATTCAAAACAGAATACCCCGGCGTAAAAATTATACTCTCATCAGGCAGCTTCAGTGAAGAAAAGATGAAGGATCTCTCATCTGCAGGTGCCGACGCTTTTATAACAAAACCCTATACACTGGAAAGCCTGGCAAAAACTGTTGCAGATATAATCTCCTGAACAAAGAACAGGTGGGTCACCTGTCATAATCTGTTATATACGGATTATACTTTTTATAATAGGCGGAAACTGTTTTCTTTATAAACCCTTCATTATAAAGAGCTGTATTTATACTGTTTAATTTATAATATTTCTTAATCAATACTGACTTCCTGCTGATTGCCATATAAACATTTGATGGTTCATTATATACATATTCTGACCTGGCTACCGTATTCTGACACCGATATTTTTGGATAAAATAATTTTCTGTCGGAACATAACCTGCCATTATGTTTATACGCCGGTGTATCAGCATCGGGTATAGCTGCTCCTGGGTTGATATCTCTACCCTGTTTATTTTTGGATCAGTATCAAACCTCCTGAAATACGAAGCTCCACGAAGGACTCCTATTTCACTGAATGCATAGAGGTCTGTATATTTCTCAATTTTTATCTTTGAATCTTTCCTGTAATAAAAGGCAATCGGAAGAGATCTTAAATAGGGCCTGTCAAAATAAAGCATATGCTTTTTCCGTTCCGGAGTAAGATAAGTGCTGCTCAGCATATCAGCATCACCATTTTTAATCAGTTCAATTACTCTTTTCCATGGAGCCCTTATAAAACGGATTTCATATCCTCCCCTTTTTGCTATCTCTCTCATGATATCTATATCAATACCACTGAGTTCCCGGCTTTCATCATCAACATCTATCATATACGGCGGTGCGGGGAATACGGCATATTTTATAATATCAGCAGATACGGCAGATATCTCTTTGCAAAATATGGAAAAAGTTACGAGTGTAATAATTACAACATGTTTCATTTCTTCAATTTTTCAGAATAAGATTTTGCCCTGTCAAATAACTTTATAACAAGCTCCGGATCAATTTTTTTTCTCCTGTTCATATTAAGCTCGTCACATAATTCAATAAGAATATCCCCTCCCCTGGAAACAATATCCGCCATAGATTTTTTAGTCAGGAGATAACTTACAGGACAATTGTAATGCTCACCAAGCATCTCCCTGAAAATCCAGAGCACACGGCTGAGCTCCTTCTTTTCTGAAGAGAGTTTTCTGTATCCGGGAAATTTGTCCCTGTACACAAGGAACTGGTTCACTCTGAAATTTTTGGAGGATATCCCGGTATTAAGCTGCTCATACTTAGCCAGAAGTTTTTTCTCTGAAAGAGCAGATTCCAGATCGCTTTCAATCCGGAGAAGAGAAAGGACATCATTCACAGCATAATTAATGAGGTCGCTGCTTATCGGTCGTTTAAGCCAGTTGGCTCTCTGAAATGAATGTTTCTCCTCTTTATTCACCCCTATGTATTCTGTAATATTAATTTTCATCCCCAGAAGTTTCTGGGCAACAGCTATATCACGCAGGGGCTGTATTGTGCATCCGAGAACATTCTGTGTCATGTAGATATCATTCTCGGAAGAGAACATGACTTTAACAATGTCGTCGCATGTGAGAAATTCTTTAAGCGATTCACAGCTCCCTGTTTTCAGAACATCAATTATAACAGCCTCTTCCCCATCAAAACACTGAATGATAGAAATAGAATACCTGTAATTGATCTGCCCCTGATCACCTTCTAGATCTATGGCAATTTTCTTAATACCTTTATTTCTGAGACAGGAGAGGTAAGCCGCAAGATCACTGCTGCTGCTTATCATCCGGATTGCGGAATTACTTTTTTTATCATTATCATTCATGGAGAGGTGCTCTGCTTTGTAAAACAAAAAGTAAAACAGAGCACCGGGTTAGGCAAGAACTATTTTATCTTGAAGCCTTTAATGCCTGCTGCACAAGATCCTGGTTGAATCCGAGAACTACCCTGTCCCCTATTACAAAAACCGGTGTGGGAAAAGCCTCATCCTTTCTTGAATACTTCTCCTCCTTCCGGAAATAGGGCAGCCCCTTATTTTTATAATATTCATAAATATCACGTCTGAAATATACAAAATTATTATCCCCCTTTCTCTTACCTATGGCTGTGCAGAGATTGTTTAGAGTATTAATATTTTTATTTATAACCTTATTATTCGAATCCGCAATTTTATAAGCGATAAACGTAATACCATTATGTGTCCATGAACCTCCATCCCGCAGGCCACCGGGCTTATTATAAAAAGCCTGCGCCTGTTTGCATGCGGCACAGTTATCGGCATAAAAATAATATACTTTGCCCCTCCCCTGCTGAGCCTGCAATGTTGAAGCGGCAATTAACGCTGCAAATATTATAGTTACTTTTAATTTCATAACACCTCCTATTTTTCCTGAATTAATTCTTTACCTTCGGCCCATCCGGCAGGGCATACCCCTCCGCCGCCTTTTCGCACAGCAATTGCCGCATCGAGTTTACGCAGAAGTTCTCCCGCGTTTCTCCCGACTGAATCGTGAGAATACTCAGCAGATGTAATAAAACCATCCGGATCAACAATAAATGATGCGCGGATTGCTGTACCCTTTGAACTTTCATAAACGCCAAGTGCCCTGCTGAAAGATCCAGATCTGTCTGACAGCATCGGGTAATTTACATTTTTAAGCTGAGGTGAATCTTTCTTCCATGCGCGGTGAACATAAGCTGAATCAGTGCTGATTGCGAAAACTTCAGCTCCGGCTCCGGTAAAATCATTATAGTAATCTGCAAGCTCTTTCAGTTCCGTTGGACATACAATTGTAAAATCAGCGGGATAGAAAAACAGAATTATCCATTTCCCCCTGTACTCCCTGAGATTTATATCTATAATCTCCCCTTTATGAAATGCAGTAAATACCGGAAAGGGGATCTCTCTCCCGATAATTGTATCCGGTCTGACTCTCCCGCTTTTTGAAATCATTCCTGCATAGAGTTCTGCAGATACCATTACAGACAACATAACAACCGAAAAAATAACAGGCATGAGTTTTCTCATAAAACAACTCCATAATTTTCTAATCTTAAAACAAAACAATTATTAATATTAAGAATTATTTCAATCTAATTTTTTACATGCATTCATCCTCTCCCGGGATGGATAAAACGCTGAAAGTATGTAAAAACCGCTGTTTTTACGAAGTTTTTTTTAATTTCCGGATTATGTAGCATTATTTCATTTGACAGATGCATATATTGACATCTATATTCGGCACTGAAAGCTTTTTGAATCCTTATACTTCAGGTAAATAATTCAGAAATCTTTCATTATATCAACAGACCAGAATAAAGGGAAAGGTTATAATTATGGCAAAAGCTGATAATAAAAAAGAGAAGAAAGTTGCGCTCCCCCAGAGCTATACTGTAACTTCTATGGCAGCATACCTTGCTGAATCCAAAGAGCTTTCAAAGAAAGAAGCAAAAGAAATTCTTGAACTTGTTTTTAATATGATTGAAGCGGGAGTTCTTCAGGGGGAGAGAGTACCCCTCGGCAAAATCGGAAAAGTTTTCGCTAAAGTAAGGCCCGCGACAAAAGCAAGAAAAGGGAGAAACCCGCTTACAGGTGAAGAGATGACAATCCCTGCAAAGAAAGCGACAAAAGTTCCTAAATTCACTTTCACTAAAGGGTTTAAAGAAGAAGTTCTTAAGGCAAAGATAAAAGCAAAATAAGCAGATAAAACAAAGAAAACCCGCTGACAGGCGGGTTTTTTAATGCCTGTTCTCTATTTTAACTTCTCATTAAACCTCTCTGTACAGCATGTCCCAATTCTGCCGCTGTGAATGGCTTCATTACGATATCGCAGATTCCTGTTTCTTCAGCTTTCTCCTTTGTCAGCTGTTCGCTGAATCCGGTGCAAAGAATAACCGGAATTCCGGGTTTTATCTTTTTTATCTCTGAGGCAAGATCAAGTCCTGTCATGCCGGGCATTGTCATATCCGTAATAACAAGATCAACTGCTTCAGGTTTATCAGAAAAAATCCGGAGAGCTTCAGCTCCGCTGCTGCATGCTGTAACTGAATAACCGAGTGTTTCAAGTATGGATCCGTTCACCTCCGTCAGCATCTCTTCATCATCCACAAGAAGTATTAAAGCATGTCCGGTAACCGGTATCTCAGTCTCATTTACTGTAACTTCATTTTTATATTCGGAAACAGGAAGATAAACCTCAAAGGTCGACCCTTCCCCTGGTTTACTATGAACATAGATTGATCCTCCGTGATTCTTTACTATTCCGTGAATTACGGCAAGCCCGAGGCCTGTACCCTTACCTCTCTCCTTTGTTGTGAAAAAAGGTTCAAAAATCCTTTCAATTATTGCAGGCTCAATACCTGACCCGTTATCAGCAACTTTTAAAAGGAGATATAATCCCTTTTTAAGATCAGGATGAGATGAGGCGTATTTATCATCTACAAAGCTGTTTGATACATTAATTATAATTTCACCCTGCATGTTGCGCATTGACTGAGCTGCATTTGTACATAGATTCATTACTATCCGGCTTATCTGTGTACTGTCAGCAGTTGCGTAATCAAACTCAGCTTCAATCTCAGTCCTGATTTCAACAGTTGACGGGAGAGTAGCTCTTATAAGTCCTATCCCGTCTTTTATTACAGGAATAAGTTTTACCGGTTCCTGCTGCTTTTCACTCTTATAGCTGATTGATAAAAGCTGACTCACAAGATCACGGGCTCTATGACAGGACGCAAGAATCTGTTCTGTATATCTGCGGACAGGCTCCCCCTGAGTGGTTGCCCGTACTGACAATTCTGCGAGGCCCATAATTGCCGTAAGTATATTGTTAAAATCATGAGCAACTCCACCCGCCAGTGTCCCGATGGCCTCCATCTTCTGCATCTGGTAAATCCTTGACTCCAGTTCACTCTTCTCAATTGCTGCCCTGCGGGGTTCGGTCATATCTCTGAAAACAGCAGAAATATACTTTCTGCCATTTATTAAAATAGGAGTACCGCTTATATCAACATATAAAACTGAGCCATCTCTTCTTTTCAACGGGATATTTCTAACCAGTTTAATTTTACCTTCAGCAAGTCTTGAGAATTGTGTATGAACATAAGGGAGTTTATCTTCCGGATGGATGTCGTCAACATACAGGTCTGCTTCAGGATCATCTGTTCCAAGAAGTGACAGCATTGCCCTGTTCATTGTTGTAAGCTTCTTCGATTCAACATCAGCAAGAACTATACCGTCAATTGTATTATCAAACAGGGCCCTGAGAAGATTTTCGCTTGTCTCTGCACGTTTAATCGCTTCAACGAGATCCTCTCTGCTTCTCTCAAGATTATCAACCTGATCCTGCAGCTGTGTGTAGTAACTTTTTCTAAGGGAACAGTCCCCGAGCCCTATTATCTTCTTTCTCAGGTTATCTTTTTCATTCTGATTATCAGAGGGCTTTTGCATATATTCCTTCAATATCCTTTATGCCGGGGTCACGGGGATTAGTGACAACGCAGGGGTCTGATATGGCATACTTAGCCAGTTCAGGGATTACCTCTTCGGTTACGCCAAGACTTTTCAATGTACTGCTCAGCCCGGCTCTTTCACGAAGGGATGATATTTCATTAATAAGCGCATCTTTCACCCTGTCGTGCCCCATCCCTTCAATATCAACGCCCATGGCAATGGCAAGATCGCAATATCTTTCAGCAGAAGAATAGAAATTAAATTTTACCACATGCTCAAGCAGAAGAGCATTGCATTCTCCATGCGGAAGATCAAGTAAGCCTCCAAGCGCATGAGCCATGGCATGCACCAGACCGAGACTTGCATTGGAGAAAGCAAGCCCGGCAAGTAGACTGGCCAGCATCATCCTGTCCCTGTACCTTAGATCATAATGATGCTCACATGCGGGGACCAGGTTATGGCTTATAAGCCGTACAGCTTTAAGAGCATTCACATCGGTTACAGGTGAACTTGCGTTTGATACGTAAGCTTCAAAAGCGTGGGTTAAAGCATCCATCCCCGTAGCGGATGTAAGCTCCGGAGACATGGTTGTTGTTGTGATAGGATCAATCAATGCTACATCCGGAACAAGAGTTTTGCTTATTATAGCAATTTTTACTTTCCTTGCTGTATCGTCAATAATCGCAAACTGCGATACATCTGCTGAGCTTCCTGCCGTAGTGGGTATGCATATAAGCGGAGGTCCTGGAAGAGGAACAAGATCAACACCTTCAAAATCAAGGATATTTTTATTATTAGTACTTACTATTCCAATCCCTTTTGCGCAATCCATGGAACTCCCCCCACCCACTGCAACAATCATATCACACCCTTCCCGCCTGTACATCTCAGCGCCAGCCATAACCTCTATGTCCTTAGGATTCGGGGTAACACTATTAAATATTACAAAAGGTATTCCTGTACCCTTAATAAATCTTTCAACCACCTCCGCCCAGCCGGCATTTATTACTCCCGGGTCTGTGACGACCATAACCTTCTTAACACCCAGATTCTTTATATAGCGGTCAACAACCTCAATGGCACCGCTTCCGAAAAGAAATTCCGGCGCCACAAATTTACGCAGTTCAAAAGGATTGTATCTATCCATAACTCCTCCGGGAAAAGATGATAACTTTATAAAATATACTTTAAATATAAGGAATAATCCAGAAACAACTGCCAGATTTAAATGAAACATTTATAAAACAGGTTATCTCTTGGAAAAAACTGAAGAGTCTCAACAGGGATTAATTTGTCTGATAAAAACACTCCGGCTGGATGAGGCGTTTCTCAAAATCCGACGCCTCTCATACCGGATTTTTGCTGAAGCTACACTGAAATGGCAACCAATTAATTCCGGCTCAGCTGCCATTAAAACTTTCCTAAGCAGTGATATGCCCTATGTCTGAATTAAAAAAACCACTAACAGAAACTATGTTATCATAAATATTATTCTTATTGCTGTCATGAAACTTCTCCGCTTCAAACTCGCCTGTAACAAAAAGTTCCATCCCCGGTTTCGCACCTTCAGAAATAGCATCAGCAATTTTACCTTTGGCATGGCATTTAAAAAAATGTTTCTCGGCAGCTATAGCGTCTTTTTCATGGCCTGAAACTGTAAAACTGCAGACCGTGCTGTTTCTCTCCTTAGTAACTTCAGGGCCATCAATTATGTGACCTGTTATACTTATGCTCGCCATATTTAACCCCCTTTATAAAATCATTGCTATATATAATAAATTCAATGAGGAAATCTTTTTCAAATTTTAATTGAAAAACAGGGTTATTATTTTTAAACAAATCAAGGGGAATGGAGGAGGGGTCTATTCCATAAGAGACGTCTTATGCAAACATAAGCAGGCTTAATGCCATAAGGGCCATACCGCTAATGAGTCCCAGGATAGCTATGTGATGTTCACCATACTCCTCTGCTGTGGGAAGAAGTTCATCAAGGGAAATATAAACCATTATACCGGCAACGCATGCAAAAATAATCCCGAATGCCGCATCGTTAAATATTTTCATCAGGAAAAAATAACCGAGAAGCCCCCCCACAGGTTCAGCAAGCCCCGACGAGAAAGATAAGTAAAATGCCTTCCTTTTACTTTTTGTCGCATAATAAATCGGTATCGAGACAGCTATACCCTCAGGTATATTGTGTATTGCTATAGCGGCAGTTATGCTTACACCGAGAGCCGGGTCCTGCAGCGCGCCGATGAATGTAGCAAGACCCTCAGGGAAGTTGTGAATCCCTATAGCCAGTGCGGAGAATAATCCCATCCGCATCAGTTTTCTGTCCTTTGCTTTACCATCTGCTATATGATCAAAATTTTTAAGTTCATGAGGGTTTTCATACGAGGGTACCAGTCTGTCAATAAGCGCAATTATAGCTATGCCCGCAAAAAAAGCAATAACCGTGTACCAGTACCCAGGTTTATTACCATAAAGGGCTGTGAGAGAAGTTTTTGCTTTAACAAAAATTTCCACAAGAGAAACATAGATCATCACCCCGGCAGAAAAACCGAGGGCACCGGCCAGAAACTTATGATTAAATTTTTTTGACATGAAAGCCATAAGACTTCCAATACCGGTTGAGAGTCCCGCAATTAAGGTGAGACTGAATGCAAAGAGTATTTTATCCGCTTCCATGTTTTTAGTTCCTCATCCCGGTCCGGTGAAATTATACCGCAGATTCAATGTTACAATACACTTGCGTAAAGAGGGCAACTATTTTTCTCCGGAAAAATTAAAAATGCCGGTTTTGATTATAACCCGGCATTTTTGGCTTAAGCTGCTATAACTGACGCAGCCTACTCTGTTATATCCTCATCTTCAACTTCATCCCAGCCTGTAATCATGGCCTTGATGTGCGATGTTACAGAATGACCTGTTGTTGTCATGTAAACATGGATGATGGTAAAAGCAATAAGGAGAAAAGCTCCCAGGGCATGAAAAATAGCAATATACTTAACAGACCTGAGGTGAATATCCCCGTGTGCCACATAGTAATAAATCAGCCCCGTTGAAACCATGAGCGGAACGATAGCAATTTTATACCCCACATAGGTAAGTCTCTGAAGCGGGTTAAGTTTAACTTTTTGTGATTTACCTACAGGCTTCCGCTCTCCCTGGAAAATACCCTTGAAATAATAAAGCAGCATCTCCCTGAGCTTGTCTGTAGTCGGGATGTAATGTCTCCATTCACCTGTAGTAAAATGCCAGAATATTGCAAAAGCAATTAACGTTATCAGTGTAAACCCGGCGTAATTATGAAGAACCACCGCCCTTTCAAAACCGAGCACCCTGTATGATCCGTGCACTTCAAACCCAGTGAATGCGAGGAAAAAAATCAGTGCTGCCTGGGCCCAGTGCCAGAACCGCTCAAATCTTTTATACATGTATACTTTCTTTGACATGTCAGTCCTCCTTCCTCTTTTTAGCTGCCTGATATCTCATGGCACCGTGTACAATAACACCTGCAAAGGAACCGGCTATAAGCAGAATACCGAATATGTCAAAAAAGAGGCTTCTGTCTCTTCCGGGAATCCAGCATGCGGGGAGACCTGCGAGTCTTCCGTTTCTTGAGTGACAGTCATTGCATGAAAGGGCATTCTCCTTTGATACAACAAGGTGCGTCAGGGGCCAGTGCATCTCTGTTTCTATCCAGTCATATTTTCCACTGTAGGGTACTCCTGCGGCCTTCATGCCGGCTTCCGCTGATTTTGCCCAGTCCCAGTCGTTCCAGTATGCTCCGCTCCCCTTGGGGCCGAAGAGTTTCGGTATAACAAGTGTTTTATTTTCAGGATCAAACATCTGTTTCCCCCTTATCACCTTAAAGGGCCAGATTTTGGAGTCCGGTCCTCCGCACTCACCTGCAATCCTGTTTATCTGTATTGGCCTTTTATCAGGATCAATTTTATCTCCGACAAGTATATGATCAACAGTACCGTTAAACCAGTAATATTCGGGAACAGCATTCTTCACCAGCTTAAACTCACCTTTTTTGCCGTCATAGATCGGATCGCCATCCTGATCTTTTATAACCTTAGGTTTACCTTCAGGAGTCTTCTGTCCCGCCTTTGACCAGTCCCACCAGACCTTCGTTTTATGCTTTGTGGAATAAAATTTTATATGACAGCTCTGGCATGCAATTCTTTCTGTATGCTTATCAAGAACCCTGGTTGTAAAATTTACTTCCGGCTTCTCCCTCATATAAAGCCTGTTTTTAAATATGTCATATGTTCTGTCAGGCTGATTTTCAACAAAGAGTGTCTGAGTATGAGGATTCCGTGTATGGCACCTCTCGCAGCTGAGCCTGTCCTTGTTTTCAACAGATACTGAAAAAAGCTGCCCCTTTATATCATGCCTGTCAGCTTCGTGGCAGTCAACGCAGGTCATTCCCCCTCCGTCCTTTGACATATGTACATCTATCTCTTTTGAAGGATCAAGAAGAGACTTATCCAGTGCACCGTGCTTCACCGCATTTCCGCCTCCGCCGTAGAAGTGGCAGGAACCGCATGTCTGCCTGTTAGGCCTTCCAACATTATGCGCGATGAATTTATAGTCAGGCTTTTTAAAGAGCTTCTTGTTTTCCGGAAAAACCGTATCCTTATCAACAGGATAACCCGCTCCAGTTGGAAATTTCTCATATGTCCCGGTGGTATCATGACAGACAAGACAGTCGATCTTATTCTGGTTGGTAAAGTCGAAATTCCCGTCCTTCCATCCGTAACCTATGTGACAGCTTGTACATCTCGGCTCATTTGATGCAACAGCTATACAGAAGTTGTTGATGATATTTTTCTTTCCAACATCAAGCATCTGACCTTCTCTGCCCGGCATTTTATCTGTCTTCCGTGTCCAGAGCCAGTGGTTAGTCTTCATTATATCAGTGCCGGCATTATTGTGGCATTTCAGACATGCCGCAGTCAACTCCTCCGGTTTGCTGAAACTTCTGTTCAGTTCAGCAAACTTTGAGTGATCCACTGATGCCGCTGAAAGCATGGCAAATACACCTGTTACAAGAAAAAAAACTGAAGCAAAAAAGAACACTTTTCTGCTCATAAGAACCTCCTTTATTTATATATATAACGCACTGCTTTTATTTCTCTATTTTATGGCCCTCTCCGAGCCAGCGGTTATATCCGCCCTGAAGAATCATGATTTTCCGGAATCCCTCTTTCCGCATAACATCCGCCGCCTTGTCAGACTTTATCCCCTCACCGCAATAGAGGATAACACGGATATCCTTATCTATCATCTTTATATCGCGTAAAAATGTCGCCTCATGATACTCCGCATTTATTGCTCCCTGTATATGGCCATCCGCGAACTTCTTTTCATTCCGGAGATCTATAACAACAGTTTTTTCTTCTGAAATTACAGATGCCAACTTAGCCGGTACGATGTACTCAGGCCCTCCGCATGTTAAAAATATCAGTGAAAAAACCGGTATCACTATAAATCTCATTTTTTAATAATTACTTCACTCCTCTCCATAAAATTCTCAATTATTCCCTGCCGGATAAGCCTGCACCCTTCTATAAATTTTTTATTGGTAATCCTGTAATAAACCTGTTTACCCTCTTTTCTTTCAGCCACAGCACCCTGATTTTTCAGCACTTTCAGATGCTGTGAAACATTGGTTACAGGAATATCAAGATATTCAGCAATTTCAGAGACCGATCGTTCACCATTCTGCAGAATCCACATAATCCTGAGCCTTTTCTCATTCGACAGTATTGAACAGAACTCAGCGTGGATTTTAAAAAATTCCGGGTCATCCATCTCCGGATAGTTTTTTGCTTCATCTTTTTTTTTCAAAGATATCTTCTTTTTTTTATTTTCCAAACTTTAAATTATAATATTTATAATTTAAAAAATTTTATTTTATTCAACTTCAGGAGAAAAGTTAAAGTATTAATACTTGCAAATATTCGCAAATATTAATATTAAACAATGTGTAAATGTCAAACACAATTTTGAATATCAGCCACATTATTAAACCGCCATCCGTTCTCACAGAAAAACCTCATTTGAAGCGTTTTAACTTCACATGTTCTATTAACTTCCTGTAAATTATCCGCTGTTATGTGTTAAAAACTTGACATACGGCAGAACAGGTGTCAGAAAAAAACCGGATGATAATAAAAAAAATTCATCCGCACCCCTCCCTCCGGTTTATAAAACTTGCTAAGAAATAATACTGAACCAGATTAGCGATGGTTCATTTTATAATTTTATGCGGTATAGAAGGGGGAAATAAATAAAAAACTCCGGCATTCCAACGGAGTCAGTTCTGGCTTTTAAACAATAACTCTTTACAGGAGGCTTTTTTTGGAATCTATTGCTAATTTTGTGGGTACTGTAAATTCAATTGTATGGGGCCCCTACATGCTGGCACTGCTTGTAGGAACAGGCTTGTTCTTAACCGTAAGACTCAAATTCATAAGCTTCAGATATCTTCCATATGCACTGAAACTTGCATTTAGCCCTCATCAGGATGAGACATCTGAAGGAGACATCAATCATTTTCAGGCCCTGATGACAGCCCTTGCTGCTACTATCGGTACAGGTAATATTGCCGGTGTTGCAACTGCTGTTGTTTTAGGCGGGCCCGGCGCAATATTCTGGATGTGGGTTACAGCTCTTGTGGGTATGGCTACAAAATATTCAGAAGCAATACTTGCAGTTAAGTACAGAATAGTAGACGAAAGAGGAGAGATGGCGGGCGGACCGATGTATTTTCTCGAAAAAGGACTTAACATGAAATGGCTCGGGATGCTTTTCGCATTCTTCGGAGCAATTGCCGCTTTCGGTATAGGAAACATGGTCCAGTCAAACTCAGTTGCAGATGCAGTTAATGCGTCATTCGGTATTCCGGCCATCGCCACAGGTATCGTAATGGCAATACTTACAGCTCTTGTTATTCTTGGAGGAATTAAAAGTATAGGCCGCGTTACATCAATGATTGTACCTTTTATGGCTGTGTTTTATGTAATTGGAGGAATAATAATTATATTTTTAAACATTGGTCAGCTCCCTGCTGCTATTGCTTACATATTCGAAGCCGCTTTCGGCAAAGCTGAAGCTGTTGGAGGAGGATTTGCCGGAGCAATGGTTGCAATGAGATTCGGAGTTGCACGCGGTGTTTTTTCAAATGAAGCAGGCCTCGGAAGTGCTCCTATCGCAGCTGCGGCAGCAAAGACAGACCACCCGGGACGTCAGGCCTTTGTATCAATGACGGGAACTTTCCTTGACACAATTATCGTATGTTCAATAACAGGCCTTGTTCTTGCGATAGTAATGCTTAACGCTGATTTTATGCGCGGTGAACTTACCGGCGCTGCTCTAACAACAGCAGCATTTACTCACGCAATGGGCTCATTTGGTGGTTGGATTGTATCAATAGGAATAATTCTTTTCGCATATTCCACAATTTTGGGCTGGGCTTACTATGGTGAAAAATGCGCGACCTACCTCTGCGGCATAAAAATATTACTCCCCTACAGGATTATATTCGTTGCGTTCGTGGCAATAGGAGCCTGTCTTAAACTCGCTTTTGTATGGGATTTTGCTGATACAATGAACGGGCTTATGGCAATACCGAACCTTATCGGCCTCCTGCTTCTCAGCAAGGTTGTTGTTTCTGAAACAGAGGATTTCTTTAACAATAAGTATAAAGAAGAGAAGGAAGAAGAGAAAGCTGCATAATTACACTAAAGATGATTACGGTTACACAAAAAACTCCGGCTGTTTTGCCGGAGTTTTTATATTGTTACATTTGAGAAGGCTTGTTTTATATTTTTTCAGATACAAGCCTGTCAATATTTTCAGTAACAGCATCCCTGCTCATGATTACTGTATCACCATCTTTTTTAAACACTTTAACTTCATTACCCTCAAGCATCTGAACAGCTTTCTTAAGCTCTTTCCCGTTACCGAGAAGCCATGTTTTTGTTTCCGGGTTATAAACAAGTTCCGCCTCTTCACCCATGTTCGGTCCTGTTATCTGCTGAAAATGCATACGGTTCAGGCTCACTTCAACTTTATAGGATTTGTCGCCTTCTGTAATATATTTTGTTTCAACTTCACCGGGCTTCATTGCAAGCGGATTTGACCCTGTCCAGAAATCTACTGAATTAAGAATAATACCGTCAACAAGTACAGCAATTCCATAAACAGGTATAATAACCATAATCAGAAAGACAAGTTCATTAACCCATTTATTGCTCAACCTTGAGTTCCAGTTATAAAGTTTTTTAGTAACAACAAATCCGTTACCACCGCCTACGCATCCCTGTAAAGACATCATTCCCATTACAAGCGAAAGAGCAAGAGCTATCCCCTGTTTCTTCATAATAAATTCTCCTTGTTTTAATTTTATATCTTTTTATCATATAAATGAAAAGATATTGATGATATAGAACAATAATACTTTTATAAGAAAAATCAAGAAAAAGAAATCAATCTTCAATTAGAGATTTATTGACATAAAACCGATAATTTAATAACCACAAAAGATTCCGGAGGAACCTGACCATGTCAAAAAACATCATGTACTACCAGAATGGTGAAAATATAATAAAAGCAGGACAGCTTGAACACAGGATGTATATTATTCTGGAGGGACGTGTCAGTATAATTCTACAGAGCGGAGATGAACAGTTTGTTGTTGCCACGATGGAGAAAGGTGACTTTTTCGGCGAAATTTCCCTCTTCACTGACCACCCCAGGAGCGCCACAGTACGTTCGCTTGGAGATGTTAAACTTGCTTATATAGACAATGTAACACAGCTCAAGGCATTCCTTATAAAGAACCCGGCCTTTGCAGCAAAGATGGTGCAGATTCTGGCACAGAGGCTTGCTAAAACAGATGAGATCCTTGTTGGAAAAATCAGCGAAATAAAAAGACTTAAACAGACTCAGGCCATATAACTGACAGGTGTAAAATGAAAAAAAAACTCTTCATAATTGACGGACATGCTCTATGTTACAGGGCATATTTTGCCTTCATTCGCAACCCCCTTATAAACTCAAGCGGGCAGAACACATCAGCGATCTTCGGTTTCGCGCGGATGCTCCTTAAACTTATCAGAGAGCAGTCTCCCGATTACCTCGCTGTTGCATTTGATCCCCCTGTCAAGTCATTCCGCTTCCGGCTTTATGAAGAATACAAGGCGAACAGGCAGAAGATGCCTGACGACATGAGGAGCCAGGTGGAGGAGATCAAGACCATGGTAAATACTCTCGGCCTCCCTCTCCTTGAATATCCCGAATTTGAAGCAGACGACATACTGGGAACAGTGGCTGAAAAGTATTCATCGAAAGATGTCGAAGTATACCTTGTAACCGGTGATAAAGATGCGTACCAGCTGGTGCATGACAATGTGCGTATTTATGCAAACTCAAAAGGAATTTCTGAATACGAGATTTACGACCGGGATGGCGTGATCAATAAGGTGGGCCTCCCCCCTGAAAAAATAATTGATTACATGGCACTCATGGGAGACGCCTCAGATAATGTCCCGGGGATTAAAGGTATCGGTGAAAAAACCGCACTCAAGCTTATCACTGAATATGGCAATCTTGAAAACCTTTTTGAAAATGCGGATTCAATCAAAGGGAAAACCGGCGAGCTCATTAAAAACGGAAGAGATTCCGCGATGCTGTCGCGTCAGCTTGTAACAATCAGGCGCGATGTCCCTATCGATAAAAAAATTGAAGATATGAAGTTCCCCGGAATTGATCAGGGTAAAGCTTCAGAATATTTTCATAGCCTTGAAATGGCATCAATTGTTTCTGAATTTTTTCAGGAAGGCGAAAAAAAAGAACAGGATAAAGGGGAACCGGAGAAGAAAGACTATAAAATTATCCGCACTGAAAATGACCTGAACAGTATGATTTCCGAAATTGAGAAAGCAGGGCTTGTATCATTTGATACTGAAACGGACTCTCTTCAGCCTGTGGAGGCAAATCTTGTGGGGATGTCATTTTCAATCAATGAGACAGCCGGGTGGTACCTCCCTGTAATGAGCAAAGGATTATTCAGTGAAGATTACCTGGACAGCTCAATTTCAATTCCTAAAGTGAAACCTCTCCTCGAAAACCCGGGAATTAAAAAAATCGGCCAGAATATAAAATATGATCTCCTTGTACTGAGACGCGCCGGGATTGAACTTAGAGGTATTACTTTCGACACAATGATAGCATCCTATCTCATCAATCCCTCGGAACGGCGCCACAACATGGATGACCTGGCAGAGGAGTATCTGAAATATAAAACTATTACATTTAAAGAACTTACAGGCACAGGGAAAAATGCAGTACCCATTACCGAGGTTCCTCTCGCCCGCCTTGCAGAATATGCAACAGAAGATGCTGATATAACATTCCGTCTCCATAACGTGCTTAAACCATTACTTGAAAAAAATCAGCTTATGGAACTTTTTGAAAAAATTGAAATGCCGCTGATGTCTGTCCTTGCTGACATGGAATATTCAGGTGTAAAAATTGACACGAAACATTTTGACAAAATGAAAAAGGATACAGCGGCGAAACTCTTTGATGTTGAAAAAAATATTTATTCCCTTGCAGGGCAGGAATTCAACATCAATTCAACCCGCGAACTCTCTTCAATACTGTTCGATAAACTTGGACTAAAAACCGTTAAAAAAACAAAAACCGGTTTCTCTACTGACATACAGGTTCTTGAAACACTCCAGGGATCACATGAAATTATCGACCACCTGATAAACTACAGAACCCTGAGCAAACTACAGAGTACCTACATAGAAACACTGCCTAAACTGATAAGCCCTGCCACAGGAAGAATTCACACATCCTATAACCAGACAGTGGCTGCAACAGGGAGACTTTCTTCATCAGACCCCAACCTTCAGAACATCCCTGTCAGGGACGAATTCGGGAGGCAGCTCCGCAAAGGCTTTGTCCCGGAGAAGGGATTTATCATGATGTCAGCTGACTACTCGCAGATTGAACTCCGCCTCGCAGCTCACTACTCAAATGATGACAATATGCTTGCAGCGTTCAGAGATGGCATTGATATTCACAATATGACAGCCTCATCCGTTTTCGGCGTGCCTTTTGACCGGATAACGCCCGACATGCGGAGACAGGCAAAGATTATTAACTTTGCAACAATTTACGGCGTATCACCTTACGGGCTTTCACAGCAAGCAGAGATCAGCATGAAAGATGCTGCTGAATTTATAAAAAAATATTTCGAAACTTATCCGGGATTCAAAAACTACATAGATAAAACCATAGACTTCGCGAAAAAGAACGGCTATGTAACAACCCTCATGGGACGCAGAAGGCCTGTACCGGAGATTAATTCAGACACTGTATTCAGACGTGAGGGAGCAGAGCGGGTTGCTATTAATACCCCTCTCCAGGGAACCTCTGCTGACATGATAAAAATTGCTATGATAAACATCAGCAGCGAGCTCTCGGGTAAAAAAATGAAATCACGGATGATCATGCAGGTTCACGATGAACTTGTCTTTGAAGTTTTTGAAGATGAACTTGACGCAATGAAGAAACTGGTCAAAGAACAAATGGAGAGCGCTATCCCCCTGAATGTACCTGTAGTTGTTGAAATAGGCACAGGTAATAACTGGGAGGAGGCGCATTAAGAAACTTAATGCACCCCTCCGGAGTTTATTGCTCTTTAAATACGTGCCACTTGGGGCGTTTATGGCTTGCAAAAAATATTTTTTCTGTTGATCTCACAGCTTTTTTACTCTTCTCAATTCCGTCAAAAAAAAGGACAAAGTCGAGCTGCCGCCTCTTGTACTTAACTTCATCTGAAAATAATTTCGCAATTCCGTTAGCAGGGAGAATATTTCTCCCCATTATCTTTTCGAGAGGGAAGACCAGACCTTCCCTGTTTTTTCCCGGCTCATATGACTTATACACAAGCTCTGTACATACCAGAGCTGAATCTGTCAGGAAATCAAAATCAAAATCATAGGGTCTGCCGGAATACCGGAATGCACGGATGAGAGCCAGGGCTATCTCCCTCTTTGAAAGTCTCGGCCTTAGTACCGCTATTGAATCACATGACGCTGAATGCTCGATTGTGGTAAAGAGAACCCCTTCCCCTATAGCCTCAATCACCCTTGGAACATGCCCGGAACTGTCAGGGGCTAAACAGAGTTTATATCTGCCTGTACTTTTTTTTAAAATATCTTCAACCGATGCCGCCCCCATCTCCATCAGCAGGGAATATATTTCACCGGAATTAAAAAACTCCTCACGCTCTTTAGGTGTGCCTATATATATTGCCGCATGCGTCCAGAACCCCGGGATCCCGATATTGGTCAGATACCACTCCCTCCTTTCAAGCATGATGTCTCCGGGCTTTAACTCCCCTGCAATCTCTCTTATCTGCCTGTCGGTTATGAGGCTGTTGTTGATCCTGTAGACCTTCGCATCACCTGCGAAGTTTGATATCCCCTTCTGCACAGGGAACCAGGTCTTCTTTCCCGCCCTTTTCAGAATATCCATACCGTTTTTTGCAGTAAGAGCCTCCCCCTTCCAGATACCGTATTTCCAGATTTTCAGGCTGTCCTCGCTTATCAGCTTCGTACTCAAAGGGGGTTCCGGTTTGCCGTACACAGCTCCCGCAGCTTCAAAAGCAGCAAACTCTGTTGCCATAAGAACGTTAAGAAACCTGAATTTAAACCTGTCATATGTCCCGGCAGGAAGGCCGATCTCCGGAACGCTGTCATTAAGCACTACGGCCAGTTCCGGCCTCCTCTCAATTCTCTCTATAAAACCAAGAGCAAAACTGTACTCCATCAGCATTGCGGCACGGCATATATGAAAAGACCGCTTCTCATAATCACCTTTAAGAAGATGATAATCCCTGTGAAATGAATCTATTGAATCAATAGCGAGAAAAAAATCGCATATGCTTTTCCAGAGGGATTTAATATCATCTCTTGATTGGGCGGAAATCATACCTGAAGTATTAGCATCATCTTTAAAAAGCCCTTTATTCGATTCAAGCCATGAGGATATTAAATAGAGTCCCCTGCGATACTCTGTAAGTGAACCCATGTCTATCTTCTGCTTCTGATAAAGTTCTTCCTTCGGGAGATCCGCAAGCATAAATGCTCTGTTATCCGAAGCATATGCCGCAGTAATTATTAATAATATAACCAGAATTCTTTTAAACATAACACCCTCCGGAAGTATTCCTGTAAACAGATAACATAGTATTCACATCAAGTCAATTATATTCACAGCATAAAAACTTTCCGCTGAAAATGCTGTTGACATTAAAACACTTAATGAATTTATATAATACTTATAAATCTTAACTCAAATGCCAATTTGCCGGTATTTTTATGATTATTCATAATGAAAACAGACTGGAAGGGGACGGGCCGAGACTTTTTATTCTCTTTTCACTAATAGGCTTATGCTGCCTCGTTACTCTTTATTCAAGCCATATTCTGAATACCACATCAGTATATACACACCTCTTTTATATACCTATTCTTTTAACCTCTCTGTGGTGGGAGAGGAGAGGAATCCCGGTTGTAATTTTCCTGTCCCTGTTTCTGATGATTGCTTATCATCTTTTCCCCGGGGAGGGGGTATCAGTTTCCGACTACCTCAGGATTGGTGTTTTCACCTTTGTGGGAATTTTTATATCCTTTACACAGGATAAAAAAAACACGTTAAGCAGAACCCCTTTTCTGAATTATGCACTGAAATATCAGTCTATTCATGTCAGAGAACCTGCTAAAATATTATTTATCGCCTCACTTGTCATCCTCTCATGTCTGCTCACTATATACTTTCACGTAATGGAAAACAGGGGAACAGTTTTCAGCCATTTTTTTTATATACCGATCATCTTATCCGCTCTCTGGTGGAAAAGGCGGGGACTTGCTGTTGCGTTCTTCCTCGCGTCTTTTCTTCTTTTCGGCCATTTTTTTCTGCGTGATTACGTTGTTACTATCAATGATTATTTCAGAGCGCTAATGTTTATTATTGTTCCCTTATTCATATCATTCCTCGGGGAGAAGATATCAAGCGCAGAAAAAAAAATCAGCTATCTTGACCTTATTGTAAGCATGGTACAGAATGTTAACAGGCTGGTAATGCGTGAGATTGACAGCAGGAGACTGTCTGAGGGGGTTGCTGAAACAATCGCAGTAAGCCCCGGATGCGAAGCGGTAATTATAACCCTCAATAATAATTGCGGGGAGCCTGAAGAAAAAATAATCAGACACAGTGGCCCTGTACCGGAACCTGTATTAACTCTCTGCCATGACCGGGCTCTCAAGAAAAACGGCAGGGGAGTAACTTCATGCAGGGAATGCAAAGGCTGCGAAGCTGTAAATTCAGCCTCGTTTTCTCATACCCTTGACTATGACGGAACTGAATACGGTGTAATCACCTTTCTCCTGTCAGAAGAAACAATTCATGACAGCAAACAGACCAATCTCCTCAGGAGTATATCAGATGAGCTTGCCTACGCCCTTTATAACCTGGAGGTGGAGAATAAAAGAAAACATGCGGAAGAGCAGCACAGACTCGATGAACTGAGGCTTAAGACTATATTCAATTTCAGTAAAATCACAGGATCATCTTTCAGAGAAATGGCTCTATTTGCTCTTAAAGAAGCGAAAAGCATCTCAAGAACCGAAACCGGCTATCTCGCATTTATTAATGAAGGTGAAAACCGTGCTGAAATATTAACTGCCTCTTACAGAAACAGTCCCGGTGAAACCGGACACAAAACGGGCCGGTGCTTCAGGCTGCATGAAACGGGAAAACTATCAGCTGTTACATCCTCCAAAAGCCCTTACTTCACTGAGGATGAAAAAGAACTTAAGTCAATCACAGCGCTCTATGAAGATGACAGTCTTATACTGAAAAGGCACATGGATATACCGATCTTCGATAACGGAAGAATTGTGGCCATCATAGGACTGGGGAATAAACCGTCACAATTTGACGATAGTGATATAAAAAACATAGTATCCCTCATGCAGGAGATGTGGATTATACTTAAGCACAAACAGGCAGAGGATGAGCTTGCCGTTTACAGGGAACAGCTCAAGGAGATGGTAAAAAGCAGAACAGAAGAACTTGAACGGGCCAATGAAAGGCTCACTGTTGAGATAAAGGAAAGAAATAATCTTTATAAAAATCTTGAGACATCGACCAGGGAGCTTGGCAGCTTTGTCCATACAGTTACCCACGATCTGAAATCTCCTTTATACTCAATTGAGCTCTGCGCTGATATGCTGAATAAAGATTATTTCGGACAGATCGACGAAAAAGGGCTGGAGCTCCTTCGGCAGATAAAAAAAGAGACGATCCGTATGGAAGAGCTTATAAAAGATGTCCTTAACCTCTCAAGAATCGGCGTTGAACCTGATAATATAGAAGAGATAAATATTTTAAAGCTGCTTCTTGATATATCCAGACGCTTCGGATACTTCTTTGATGAAAACTCTGTTGAATATGTAATGAAAATTTCTGTTCCGGAACCGCTCCCCGCTCTTCTCGCAAACAGAAGCCAGGTTGTACAGGTCTTTGAAAATCTCCTGACAAACGCGGTAAAATTCATGGGCGATCAGCCTGATCCCTGCGTTGTAGTGTGCTGCGAATCAGTGGAAAACAATCTCTGCCGCTTTTATGTTGAAGACAACGGAATCGGAATCGCGGAAAAAAACCATGAAAAAATATTTACAGAATTCTACAGGACTCATGATTCCGACGTGGATGGTACAGGAATCGGCCTTGCCATTGTTAAAAAAGTTGTGGAAAAACATGGCGGGAATATTTCTCTTTCATCAGAACCGGGAAATGGAAGCACCTTCTTTTTCTCCCTCCCTGTAAAACCGGAAACTTAATAAAAAATCGCTAAAATCAAATCTTCTCAACTGTCCCGAGCTTACCCTCTTCATTAAGCTCCACACCTTCAGTTGGAAATCTGTCGGAGTTAATATACTCCACCAGATCATGATACCAGAAATTAATTTCCCGGCCGTAACTTATATTCCTGAGCCTTATATTCTCTAACTTGTTTTTACTCACAACCTTTTTTGTATAGTCGAAATTTCTGAACACCAGAGAATAATTGAATCTGACATTTTCAAAGGTGATATTTTTTGTGTGACGTGGAGATCTTCCAAAGGTTATACCATTCATATCACAGTCTTTAAAAAGGACAGGGCTTTCAAATTCTGCAGTAAGCAGGATATCATGAAGTTCTGTATCTGTTACTTGCATATTTTTTATTCTACCTCCCAGGTAAAACCCGTCAACATGACAATTATCAATAATGAGGTTTTCACATTGCGCCTCATTGGAACTGAAATTTCTCAGTTTTGAATCCCTGATATTGATATTTTCCGCCTTCAGTTTCCCCAGGCTTATGCCCTCTGCCCTACTCCCCTCAACTGTAATACTCTCACAGTTGTTGAATAAAAAAAGTGAGACATCGCACCCCTTCAGTTTTACGTTTTTATCCATCACTTTTTCAGAGGTATCCGCAATGAGCCAGACAAGCCTGCACCCGTTAAAAATAACATTCGAAAAAGTGCGGGAAAAAAACTTCATATGCTCAAGGTTGCAGTTACTAAAGAGTGAATCACTAAAGGAGGTATCATGAAGCTCCATCCCTATAATTTTCCCCCACTCTATAATCTTTCCCGAGAGAGCCTCGGCCTCCTCCTTTTCCCCTTTTCTGAGAGCTTCGTTAATATCTTCATACGCGCTTTTTTCAGGCGCATCGTCCTCTGAATACCTGTCTGCAAACACAGTTGTAACTTCATCAAAGACTGTTTTTTTAAATACACCTTTTTTTACAGTACTCCTGCAGATCAGTGTATTCTCCACCCTGCAGTTTAAAAAAGAGACATTCTCAAACTCCACAGCAATGAAATCGCAGTTTTCAAATGTCACTGAATCAAATATTACATTCGTAATCTTGAGACGCACAAATACAGTATTTTTCAATGTTGTTCCGGCAATCTTCAGATCTTTAAGATTTCCCTTGTGGATCACTCTGTCATTGAAAGGCCACCCGAAGAGGTTTATCCTGGTCTGGAGTTTTTCACGGTTATTCAGGAGAGCCTTTTCACCTTCATCGATCTGCTGAATATCCCTGCAGCTCAGAGTGCTTAAAAGGATAAGAAGAAGCAGGCTTTTTAATCCTACTCTCACTTCTTCTCCTCTTTATACTCCTTCCATGATTTATCATCTATAAGGAGATCCTTTATCACAGCTGAGCCTCCCCGTGTAACAGAGAGTACTATTTTACCCTTACCGTTTCTTACAGCCCTGTCGAGAGAATGAGCGTACTCTTCCGGGATGTAGAACTTTTCAATCTCACCATCTGGTATGAACCTGCCGTATCTGCACCTCCCCTTTATCACAGCGTCGCACCCTGCATTATAAAGCTCTGATTCATTATAGTAATCATTCACCGATGAACGGTAAAGATCCCCCTTTTTTTTATCTCTGTTGAGGCAGAGATATACATCCGCTGACCTGCTATCTATTACACTGCAATAATTATCACTCTCCAGACCGAAATCTATCTCATAGATAAGATAATGCCCTGAAAGTATGTTCCTGGGGTCAAAACCTGTTATGGGGAGAATCACCTCCTCCCCCATTGATACTTTTGCCTGCTTATAAAAAATAAGGGCAATGAAAACAACAAGCGGCAAAACAAGCGCTGCAATCAATTTATGTTTTTTCATTTAAGGAACCCCCCTATCTTTTTCCCATACCTGTACCATGCAGCTACAAAGCCTATTATAATAAGCCCAGAAATTATCAGACCCACCCCTGTATAAGCGAGAGAACCGAAAACCTGAAAATATACTATCAGAAATCTCACACCTATAAGCATTACCATGAAATTAAAGAGCTTCTCCATATTAAGGGAGAGGAAGATAAAACTTATCAGCAGCAGTGCAAATATCGTCTCAACAGGCCCCGAAGCTTTCAGCACACTGTAGAACTGCACCCTTGTTTCAGGATCAAAGTCCTGCGCCTTATAGAGCAGATAGTAATACCGGTCATACCATGCGAAGAAGATCATGCTGATGCCGTAAACTGAAGCGAGAACTGAAGATAGAAATTTTACTCTTCCTGTCAGCTCCCTGTTAAATAATAGTGACACAATGGCTGCCATTCCTGAAACAGCTATAATAAGAGAATAGGCCGTCAGCGAAACATCATCCGAAAAAAAACTGAATGTAGTGCTGTAGTAATTACTGCTCTGCATAGAATTCCGGAGGTCAAAGAAAAATACCCCTCCCAGAAAGGAGATCACTGCCCAGAGTATAAAAGGCCCGGATACCTTGTTGAACCCATCTCTCATAGAAAAGAGGTTCCCCGGTATTGCGCATATAAAGGGGAAGGATGCCAGGATCCCTGCTGCTACAAAATAGGAATCAGACTCATGAAAAAAATCCATCCTGTGAAGACAGAAAAGAAAGAGAGCCTGCACAAAAATATATGTCCATGCATTCGGTATAAACCTGCGGTAAGAAAGCAGCGTGAGAGGGAACATCACAGCACAGAGAATAAAGAGCGCTTCATAAAGTTCCCCCCCTGTATGATAAATCTGGGAGAGAAGACCTATTGAAGCGAGATAGAAAAAAATAAAAAGAGCAGAAAGAGCATCGAAGAGGAGCGGCCTTTCTGCAACGGATGCCCTGTATATCCCCCAGGCTATTGCTGCCATTATTGTCAGATCTCCCGCAATCTTGACCGCAGGGGGGATATCACTCCAGTTTGCAGCAATAAGTGAAACTATGCCTATGGATATAATACTTACTCCAAGCATTATAAAGCTGTAAAGCACCCAGGGCTTTTTGTCCCTGTTTTTTTCATATTCAAGAATTTTCTGAACCTGAAGAGATTCAAGGAGACCGGCACTCTCCCATTCCGAGAGATACTTCGTTATTTTTGCCACAGGTTTACTCCTGTATTCAGTAATTTTGCAGACAATAATTTATAATAGTGCAGAAACGGAGTAATGTCAAGGTATACACCTGAATCTTTATAGTACAGATTCCCTGATAATTTTAAAAAAATTTGAAGTCAGGGCTCTTTTTTCTGAAGTTCCGGGTATCCCATCGCACGGGCAACAATTTTTGTTGAATCAGACTGTTCCAGGAAAAGTTTTGTGATAACCATGAGAGGAACTGAAAGCATCATTCCGGGAATTCCCCAGATAAAACCCCAGAGCACAAGACCGAATAACACGGTGAATGTGTTAAGCCTCAGCCTGTTTCCCATAACAACCGGCTCAAGGAAATTACCGATGCTCATCTGTATAGCTCCCAGAAGAACCAGGAGGACCAGAACAGGGTTTATCGAATCCGACTGAATAAAAAGCATCACAACAGGGGGTATTGTGGCAATTGTGGAACCTATGTTAGGAATAAAATTAAGAATGAACGTCAGGAACGCGAAGAAAAGAACAAATTTTACGCCGAAAATCCATAGAATAATTCCTGCGCAGAACGCTGTCAGAAGGCTGATAAGTGACTTGATGATTATGTATGAGAAAACAGATTTTTTTATCTTTTCATAATTTTCAACCAGGGTATAACCATCTTTCTCCCCGCCCACATGCTGAAGATAGAATTGATAATTTGACATCCCTGCAAGAAAAATCACATAATATATTGCAAACATGATAAAGGATGCGACAAAGGAACGGAGTACCCTGGCAAGTTCACCGGCAGTGTGAGAAAGAATCTGTACATCAAAACCTTTACGCAGTTCTTCAGCGATATAAGCAAAATCAAAATCCGACTGGAACCTGTAATTTACAATATCAAACAGAACAGCTGTTTTCTGCTTCAATCTTTCCACGAGGAAATCCTGCTGCTGCACGATCTGGCTTGAAGCTGCAAGAATAATATTTATAACGACAAAAAACAGCAGCAGAGTAACCGCAGATATCACTGGTATAATGAGCCATCTCGGAAGTTTTGTTTTTTCAAGATGAATGATTAACGGATGGAACAGTATTGCAAGCAACAGCGCAAGAACGAAGGGGATCAGGATTGTCGACAGGATCTTAAGCAGATAGAAAACAAGCACTATTGAAAAGAAGATTAAAATCTTTTTTACGGTTTTATCCATGTATTATCTCATGCTTTAAAATATAACAGGCTTTATGGGATCTCAAGAATTAAAACAGAATTAATTATCTCATCGAGTAAACAACTTTCTTCTTCCCTACCCTCTCACGGTTGGTCTCAATCCTGTTTTTATAATAAAATGACCTTTCAGGTTTGAGCTGCCCGAGGAGATCAAAAAGTTCCATTTCAAATGAAAGCATATTCTCGGCTGCATTCTTTAAACCTGACTCACTGATTTTTTTCAGATCCACTGCCACGTGACGTGAATTAATCATATCCGGCTGAACAGTTTCCGCTATTGCATCAAAGTTCGATTTTGTAATTGTCCCGCCAACAGAAGTTCTCTTCCCCCTCTCCCTTGATATCTTTACAATCTGTTTGGTTACTCTCATTACTTCAGGATCATCGGGATGCATATCCATTGATGCGGAGAGATCTGAACGTGCTGCAGTGACGCTGTTAAGATCGGCAAATGAAGCCGAATCCGCAATTTCAAGTATATTTCTGTACCCTGTAATTGTTTCAAGATTAATAGACTTCTTCAGATCAGGGTAATGTGCCGGAGCTATAAGGGTTTTAAGTGTGTTAATAAAATTTCTGAGAGAGTATTCTGATTCTATCATAGGAGCAGTGATCCCTTCAATCCCTGCTGAATAGCAGAAACGGATATCGGTCCTTGCCTCAGGCCCACCGATTTTCACAGTGACAGGAACGAGATCTTTCCCCAGGGCATGGAGTAGATTAAGCTCATCATAATCCATATCCTCTGTTTCAGTTCCCCCTTTAAGGCCGCAGAAACCTGAAGATGCAATAAGTTCAGCCAGATCTTTTCTGAGCCTTAAAAGAGAGTCTTCAACCTGCGGTTTTAAATTCATAAAATGCTCCTGTAATACTTTAGTCGATAGATCTGTTTTTAAAATATCGGCATAATTATGATTTTGTATAAGTCCAAAATGCGGTCAATAAATTATTATCTGAACACTTCTAAGCGTAGATATTGAGGTTACTCCCTTTAAGAAGAGAACCGGTTTTTTCATCTTTCTTATTCTTATCACTGTAAATCTGATTCCTTGCTTCAAACTCCATTGCAACTGCTGAATTCAGAGCCTGGAAATCCTTTGATGAAGGCTCGCCCGGTGCCATTGCCGCTTTTTTCAAAGCCTCAGCTTTTGACAGCGCCTCCTCCGGAGTACGGGGATTCCCTGTTGCAAGCGTGACTCTCCCCCCCGTTGCATATGCTTTACCGTCAGGGCCTATTGTGTAATCAAACTGAGCTGCACCGATCTTCACAAGATCAGGATTACTGCTATGAGCAGCTTCGTGCATCCTGACCTCTTTGTCCCGGCGTTTAAGCTCCTCAACAGCTTTCTGCTCAGACGAATCCTGTCCTTCCGGACCCTTTATTCTGGCCACAAGGACCTGACGCCCGGCTAACCGCCCTATTATCTGATTACCTGAAAGAATCATAGAAACCCCTATCAGGAATTATCGGCAGACAGCTGAAAAAACTTTATACCACTCCTTCTGAAAATCGATTCTGAACCTGAAAATTTATTCAACAACACATGAATTAATTTATTTCCCCGGGTAAAATCCCTAACCGGAATCATGATCTAATATCCCGCTTGACATACCCCCCTTTTTAATATTTAATTTAAATGTCTACAGCAGAAGAATCCCCGGACTTCGGGCTAATAATCCGGGTTAACTATGGCCGGCAGTTAGGAGCTATGATGAAAAAATTTTCAGTACTCATTATTATTATTTTTCTGACATCTGCAGTTCACGCAAAAAAAGAGGATGCTGTTTTCAATAAAATTGCATTAAAAATATCCGGCTTTAAAAGCGGAATGAAGAATGGCACAGTGGCTGTTTTCCCTTTTGAAACACATGGATTTTCCGGATCCACATACGGAATTTATGCTGCTGATAAAATCTCCGCTGCCATATCCGCAGCAGGTAAACTCACCCTGGTTGAACGGGAAAAACTGGGCAGCCTTTTATCAGAAAAGGAACTCTCCATGAGCGGACTCACAGAGGAGGACCAGGCTGCGAAGATAGGGACACTATTATCGATTGATTCAATTCTTCTTGGAAGGCTTTACAGGACAGAAAAGGGAATTGATATAACCGTAAAATTAATCGATTCAAAATCCGGTGCTGTAATGACAGTTATATCCGCAAGTTATGATGAAGCACCCGAAATTAAAAAAGAAAAGAAGGGTTCAGGCTTCATAGGGAAATGGGATGTAACAGACACAGCCCCATACCTGCTTAAACAGGATATGCGTTACGAAAAACTGATACTTAACAATGACGGTTCCTTTTCACTGCATATGATAAACAATGCTGACAGGATTGTTGAAATACAGGGGAACTATAAAATCAGGGGGAACAATATAGACTATCGTCCTCTGAGAATGTTTTTCGATGGGAGCAATACCAGTTTTCTTAAAAAAAGCAACACACTGCAGGGAACAATATATCTTGTACAGGGGAAGCTCTATTTCAATTATGTCGGCACCGGGAAAAACAGAGAAAGACTCGATGCAATGCAGCCTGAATACCGCTGTGTTGCAGAAAGAATTGAGTAATTCAGATCAGATCATGTTCAGCAATACCGGGATTTTTTTAAATGATTAACCGGATGGAAATTGTTCTTACCCGCAGATATAAAATTAATTTTATATTTTCAATGGTAATATCATCCCTGGCTGCAGTTTTTACCGCCTTTGCCTCTCCATATTTCTTTAATAAAATTCTTCCGGGCATTAATTATACAGGGATAACTGCTGCTGTATTGATTTTCTTCATAACTCATCTTTTCATCACAAGAAAATACAGAAAAAGAAAACGGATAGCTGCAGCCCCCTTCCCTGAAGAATGGAAAACAATTCTATCTGACCTTGTAATATTTTATAAACAACTGGGTGATGATGATAAATATCTCTTTGAGAAAAAGGTGCAGATATTTCTCGATGAAAAAATTATTACAGGGATTGAAACCGGGGTTGACGACAGCACACGACTCCTGATAGCATCTGCCGCCGTAATACCGGTATTCAGGATCAGCGACTGGGAATACAACTCGCTGGGCGAAATTCTTGTTTATCCTGACAGGTTCAACAGTGATTATAGTTTCACAGATGACGAAAGGAACATACTGGGAATGGTTGTAAGTAATACCTCATCCCTTATTATCTCAAAAAAAGAACTCTTCAAAGGTTTCAGCGCCATGGATGGGAGCAATACTGCAATTCATGAATTTATGCATAAGATTGATGAAGAGGATGGAGAAATTGACGGGCTACCGGTACTGATGCTCAACAGCAAAAATATAGAAGAATGGAAAAAAGCCCGGGAGACCGAGATCGGATTAATCCGGTCAGGACATTCTGACATGAATCCCTACGCGTTGAGCGGTCATGCTGAATTTCTGGCAGTCTCAGGAGAATATTTTTTTGAATCGCCGGAAAAACTGAAAAAAAGAAATCCTGAACTTTACAGGATTATGAGGATTCTCTTTAATCAGGATCCGGCCTCACTTATTAAATCCGAAACTGCTGAAATCTTTAAACGTAAAAGAAAAAAAATGCAAAAAAAACGCCGTTAATCTTCCTCTTCCCCCGTAGAAAAATATTCTGTTATTTTTATAGATCATAAAGATACCTGTAAATCATATCCACCAGTTCGTTTTTAAGAATATCCGGTTTTACATCCATTGCAGTAAATTTTATTGCATGCACCATATCTTCTATAGCATGGTGAATTATTATTGAAGCTGCATTGATATTTCCCGGCCTGAGATTTGACTTCCATTTTTTTAAAATTGAACGGGTCAATTCAAGAGCATTTTCACGCATGTTATCCATTATTTTACTTACTTTATCATCTGAATGAACCATTGCTTCTATCTCCTGATGAAAAGCCGGGCTAATGCTGTGAGCTTCAAGAAGAGTATCAATAAGAAGAAGAATAAACTCCCTCTCCCGCCCCGGATGAAGATAATCACCAACAGGCATTGACGAAAGAACTCCACTGATTTTGTTGATATACTCCTTTAATACTTCCATAAACAGATCATGTTTATCTTCAAAATATGCATAAAATGTTCCAATCGATACACCTGCCTCCGCAGCAATCTCCTTTGTGTTTGTATTATGGTATCCCTTTTCAGAGAACAGCTTAAGTCCTGCATCTATTATCTGCAGTTTTTTCCCGATGCTCCTCTCCTGTATGGGGATTCTTGTATCTGATTTCATGAGGTATCCTATCTTTATTTTTAAACTGGTAAAACTGATGTTATTTTTTAACATTATTACCCGTAGTCAAGAAAATATGAAAAAAAGTTCACATTATTATTGACAAAGTGAACCAAGGTTCATATTTTAACCGAATAACATGAATAAAAGTTCACATTTGGAGATTGATATGAATTTACTGGAAAAAACCTTCGGCGGAGGGATTGACCGCATGCCCGACTTCAGCTTCAGGATAATGTCATTTCTTTTTAAACTGCGTGACATTTTTACACCATTTGACAGAAAACTCAATTCTTTCGGAATTCAGAAAGGTAATACAGTTATTGATTACGGATGCGGCCCCGGCAGTTATCTGAAAAAGACTTCTGAACTCGCGGGCTCTGAAGGGAAAGTCTATGCAGCGGATATCCATGAACTGGCAATCGAATCAGTAAACAAAAGGATACAGAACCAGGAACTGGCAAACGTCAAAGCAGTAAAAATTAATAATTACTCATGCCCCCTGCCGGATGAAACAGCTGATGTTATTTATGCACTTGACATGTTCCACATGGTAAAAGAACCGCAAAGATTTCTTGCAGAACTGCATAGGCTCATAAAAAAAGACGGGAAGCTTATTATCGATGACGGGCATCAATCGCGTAAAAAGTCACTGCAAAAGCTCAGCGAGTCCGGATTATGGAGAACAACAGAAAACAGGAAGGGATGGATAGCTGCTCTCCCTGAAAAAAAATCTTAAGCATACCCCCTACTTCTTCCAGGCGTAGAGCACAATGCTCTTCGGGAAGAAGTTGTTAAAGAACTCTTCACACCTTCGCATGAACCTGGACATAAGCCCCAGGTGAAGAAACTTATGGTAGCCTTTAGTGATCGGGTGCTCACCGTTATGGAGGCCCACAACTCCGCGGATCATCCACCATATAGTATGGAATGAATGTTTGAATCCCACAGCATAAACCTCAAGGCCGTTTGCCCGCATTATCTCGGCAAGCTGTGACGGATGATATTTCCTCACGTGCCCGCCGGGAGATGTAAAGTACTCATAAGTTATTGCATCATAAACAATTTCGCTTATATATGTGGGCACAGTAATCGCAATGCGCCCGTTCTTTTTTAAAACGCGTGCAAGTTCAGCGCATGCCTGAAAATCGTCATTAACATGTTCCATTACCTCTGAACAGATTATCCTGTCAAAAGTTTCATCTTTAAAAGGGAGATTAAGCGCGTCACCAATATGTGTCAGAAACGAACTTTTTGCGTGAGCATTTCCGCTCTTCATCATGCTTGCAATAGTGTACCGCGTTTTAAAAAGAGAGTCAAGGTCAAGATCCATACAGAAAACGGATGCACCTTTTTTCATGAATTCAATGGAGTGCCGTCCCAGTCCGCATCCCGCGTCCAGCACAACATCACCCTCGCGAACCGCAAGCCTGTCAAAATCAACTGTAAGCATTAATTACCTCCCGGTAAACCTCAACCATCTCCTTTGCCGCATTCTCCCATGTGAAGACCGAGGTAATTCTTTTTCTTGCTGCTTTACCCATCCTCTCCCGCTCCTTCGGATTATCCAGCAGATAATCTATTGCTTCCGCCAGGCCGTAAGGGTCACGTGATTTAACAACGTAGCCTGTTTCCATGTGATCACCCACAACTTCAGGGAGAGCGCCTCCGTCTGATGAAACAAGGGGGAGTTCGCATGCCATTGCCTCAGCAGCAGGGAATCCGAAACCTTCATAAAGTGAAGGTGAAACAGCAACCTGGTGCTGCGAGTAAAGCTCTATAAGTTTATCACCGGGAATCTTCCCCGTAAAGTGTATCCTGTCATTAAGACCGAACCTGTCGATCCATTTTGTCACATACATCCTGTTAGGCGCGCCACCGTCAACAACAGTCAGGTGAAACCTGTTCTTTGTGAGAGTCATAGCTTTAAGAAGATAAACAACACCCTTCTTTCTGTCCTCGACATTCCCCACAAATATAACGCTGTTAGGTTTTTTCTTAACCCCGGGAATCGGCCTGAATATCTCAGTATCCAGTCCATTGTAAACAACACTCATGTTCTCCTGCTTTACACCGAAAGCTTTATTGATTTCGATTGCTGAATCTTCGGAAACAGTAATTATATGGTCCAGCCTGCGCGACACAAATCCCTGCATTATAAGGGGATAATATAACACCCGTTTAATTTTCAGTCTGAAATCCGAGGGATACTCAAACCATGTGGACCTGTCTATTGAAAGCGGATGATGAATTGTCGAAATAAAGGGAATCCCTAAAAGTTTTATAAGCAGGAATCCATAACCGAGATTCTGGTTGTCATGAATAATATCAAATTTATGAATTTTCTGAAGCTCCTTTAATTTAAGGAATGCCCTGACAGAAAATGTCTCAATCTCAGGAAATATGCCGAACTTCGATGCCACAAATTCATAAAAATTCAGAGGATTAAATGTTGCAAAAGGCTTATGCGGCTTTATGTAATCTTCTTTTTTATTGAAATAGTTATGATTGCTTACATAGTGTATATGCACACCTTCCATTTCAGGGAAGTATGGCGGCCCCTGTATAACATGTACCTCATGCCCCAGTTTAACAAGCTCACGGGCAATATACATTGTATATATACCCTGACCGCCGCAGTACGGGTTTCCCCTGTATGTTAGTAGGCATATCTTCATTTCCCGCTCCTGTACTCTCGTACTACATCTTTGTAAACCTCAAGGGTGTTCTTTGCGGCAACCGGCCATGAAAAATTCTCAACCGCCCATTTTCTGCCGTTTTCACCCATCCTCTCCCTGAGTTTCTTATCGCCAAGGAGTTTAATGATCCCCTCTTTCAGTGCAACAGGATCTTTCGGAGGGACAAGTATACCGCAATCCGGGGATACAACCTCTTTCAATGACCCCGCTGTTGTTACAACAACGGGAGTTTTACATGACATAGCCTCAACAGCCGGAAGCCCGAAGCCCTCAAAGAGTGAAGACATAACAAGTATTGTCTTTCTGCTGTAGATGCTCACAAGAGCATCATAACTGAGCTTACCGGTAAATTTAACCCTGTGCCCGAGGTTATACTTCTTTATCATATCCGCCGCAGTCATCTTCTTTGGCGGGCCGTCGTCAACAATTGTAAGGGTCACATTTTCCGGCAGCATTGTCATCGCTTCAAAGAGATAAACAAGTCCCTTCTTGCTGTCCTCGGTATTCCCCACAAAAAGAAGAGCATTCTCCTCCCTTTTCTCCCCGGTATTCTGGAACATATCTACATCCATCCCGTTATAAACAACAGAAACCCTCTCGCGCCTGACGCCAAAGGCCTTCTGAAGTTCATCTATCCCCTCTCTGAATGAAGTGATAACCCGATCAAGTCTCCTGATTACAAAGCTCTGCATAACAAGAGGATAAAAGAGAATTGTGGTTGTTTTGTCCCATAGCCCCCGGTTACTCATAAGATCAGCTTCGCGATCCTTTGTAAGGGGATGATGTACTGTTGTCACTATAGGTATTCCGTAACCCTTCATAGGAACAGTTGCCCATCCAAGAGACTGTATATCATGAATAATGTCGTATCTCTTTGTTTTCAGAATTTTTTTCAAAGCAAAAAAAGTCCTGAAACTGAAAGTCTCCATTTCAGGAAACATGTGAAGCCTTGTTAAAACATAGTCGGCGAAATTCCAGGGAGAAAAAATTCTCTTCAATTTTTCCAGTGGAATATCTTTTGTTTTAATAGACCAGATGTTCAGGTTTTCAATTTTATAAACTGTTGCCCACTCTTCAAGGGGGTCAGGATAAGGGGGACCTACAATTACATCAATCTCCGCACCGAGCTTTGCAAGCTCCTTTGAGAGATTGTATATATAGATACCCTGTCCCCCGCAGTAGGGATTCCCTCTGTAGCCGACAATAAGAACTCTCATAGGCTTCAGTCTGAACTATTACTTTTTATTTACCGGCAGCGTAGCTCTTGTTGTAATTATAGCCATACCGACCCAGAAGATCGCTCCGAGTATGACAGCTGAAATAACAAGTGCGGGAACTGCGAGTGACCAGAAACTTCTTATATAAACTCCATAAACAAGAAGAGCAGCAAGGGCTGCAGTTATAAGACAGAGAAAAAACGCCTTTATCTTGGAGTTATCTTTTTTTTCAACAATTTCAGGCATTGGAGGCACCACCTTTATAGTAAGAATTACCCATCCTATCCAGAACCCTGTGGCAAGCACCCATAGAGTTACAGCAGCAATGGGTATTGAGGCTGAATAGTATGTAAAGCTGTTCAGCTCTGTTAAATTTACAGAAGAAAATGAGGAGAAATCCCCGTCATTGATAATAAAGAAGGAAAATAGTGATAACGCGAACAGACCGGCAGAGAGTATTACGGCCAGAAAGCCCCAGATTTTTGCTCTCGGCATATTATTGCCCCATAGAATGTGTGATTGTGATAGTCCCTGTCAGGTTAGATTCACTTATAGAGATGTCAACTTTAATATTCACACATCTCCCCTTTACTTTCTTAAAAAAATTTATTACATTGACATCAGATGTTATAATATTTTATCTGTTTTTAAATTATGACGGAATACTGACTCTTTTAAATAGTTTTTTCTTTAAAAATGCGCAATATGATATTAAAAATTGAAAAAAAACATCAAAAACAGTTTCAAAGAGAGAATATTCCGGTATTATATGACGATAATGATAATACAAATGTGGTTCACATTTAAACGGTTATGAGAATGAAAGTCAGTTCAGAACAGAGAGAAAATTATATCTTAATCAGCGTTAAAGGTACGCTTTCAATCGAAAATATTTCACCTTTTGAAACTCTGGTCAATAAATGTGTTGAACAGAAATCCCACATTCTTATTGATCTTACAGACCTGACATTCATCGACAGTTCCTCACTCGGAATAATTGTGGTTTACTATACCAAATCGGAAAAGAACAACAGACACTTCGCTTTAATCAATATAAACAGCGACATTATGCAGATGTTTAAAATTACAGGCCTTGACAAAAGGATCAGGATTTTTAATGATCTGAAAGAAGCTGTAAGCTCACTCGATCTATCCGTTTAAACCGGTCCCCGGAGATATAAAATGATAATTCTGGCATTCCTGGGAAATCCCGGTAATAAGTATTCACGCACAAGACACAACATAGGTTTTATGGTCGGAGAGTATTTTGCTTCTTCGAAGGGGATCAGAATTAACAAAAAATCTTTCAGTGCTGAAACAGGCGCAGGAATAATTGAAGGCCGCGACACTCTCCTCCTTTTTCCACAGACATTTATGAATCTCAGCGGACAGTCTGTTTCAAAAGCAATGGATTACTACAATACAAAACCTGAAGAACTGATTGTGATTCACGATGAACTGGAACTCCCCTTTGGAGATATAAAAATTAAAACCGGAGGAGGCCATAAAGGGCACAACGGGCTCCGTTCAATTATTGCTGAAGCAGGAAGCCCCGATTTCCACAGAGTCCGTTTCGGAATAGGGAGGCCGGTCAATCCTCAGATGGATGTGGCAGACCATGTACTTTCCAGCTTTTCGAAAGAGGAGTTCGATAAACTGCCTGAACTGTTTAAAACCGCTGAAGACCTAATCCTCTCAATTGTAAGAAAAATTGACTAAAATTAAACTTGATTCCTGAAACATTTATTATTATTTTAATATCGTAATCTTTATATTTAATCCAATTACAGAATCCATTTAAAAACCTAACCGCGAGGTAATAAAGATGTTTTTAAGGCTTCTCCTCTCATTAATTGCAGGTATTGCTTCAGGCTATTTCTTTTACGATATCATCTACAGCCGATCCATTCTTCTCGCAAACCTTGTAGGCCTGCTTATATACTATATTGTATGGAGGACTGTGAAATCTATACAGAACAGGAGTAAAAAGCCTGAAACAAAAGGTGATCCTTTCCGTTCAATACAGGTTGAGAAAGCTGTAAAAGAGGGGAGCGAACGTCTCCGGAATATACGATCACAGACAAGGCTCATTGCTGACAATGAAATAGCTGTCAAGATTCAGGATATCTGCAAAACCGGACTCGACATATTTGACTATATACAGAAAAATCCTGACGATTTGACAAAGGCAAAGCAATTTATTAATTATTATCTTGATACAACGGAAAAAATTGTTAACAAATATGTGGATCTTATAAGCAAAAAAGAGAGGAACAGTGAAATAGATGCTGCTATTTCTAACGTTGAGAATGTTCTTGATTCGATAAAGGATACTTACACAAAGCAGCTGCACAATCTTTTAGAGGACGATCTTCTCGATCTTAACACAGAGATTAAAGTCCTGGAGAAGACTATTAAGCTCGAGGGATAGATTAAACAATCATTACATGAAAATTTTACCTGATAGGGGGACAATATGGAAGGAGCAGTTCAGGAAATTAAAAAAGAGGTTTCATTAAATGATCTTACACCTGACCAGAAGCAGAAGGTGGAACAGATTGCAGCTTCAATTGATATAAACGATTCTCAGGGTATCATCCAGTACGGAGTTGGAGCCCAGAGCAATATCTCCACTTTTGCCGACAACGTGCTTGAGCAGGTGAAAGCAAAAGACGCGGGAGACGTAGGTAAGACACTTACAGATTTAATGCTTACAGTAAAAGACCTTGATGTGGGCTCTCTTTCAAGTGAAAGTTTTATGTCGAAAATACCACTGCTCGGAAGTCTTGTCTCCGGAGCTAAAAGGTTCATTGCCCAGTATCAGTCTATCGAACATCATATAGAGGAGATCACTGACGAACTCTCAAAGGCCCGTATGCAGCTTCTGAAAGATATAACTCTCCTTGATGCCCTTTATGAAAAAAACAAGGAATATATGAAGGAGCTTGAGATATATATACTCGCAGGAGAAATCAAACTTAAGGAACTCCAGGAAAAAACTTTACCGGAGCTGAAAGCAAAAGCTGAAGCATCAAAAGACACTCTTGATGCACAGAAGGTGCAGGACCTCTCCCAGATGATCAACAGGTTCGAGAAAAAAGTTCACGATCTGAAACTGAGCAGAATGATCTCCATACAGACACTTCCGCAGGTGAGACTTATACAGAATAATGACCAGCTCCTTGTGGAAAAAATTCAAAGCTCAATACTTAACACAATTCCATTATGGAAAAATCAGGTAGTTATCGCAATATCTCTATTCAGGCAGAAAAAGGCCCTTGAACTTCAGAAAGAGGTTTCATCAACAACAAATGACCTTCTTACTAAAAATGCCGATCTCCTTAAAACCAGCAGCATCGATATCGCAAAGGAATCTGAAAAAGGTATTGTTGAGATCGAAACTCTGAAAAAAGTTCATGAAAGCCTGATCTCCACCATAGATGAAACTCTTAAAATTCAGGCAGAGGGACGCACAAAACGCGCTCAGGCCGAAGTTGAGATAACAAAGCTTGAAAACGATCTTAAAGCAAAACTGACACAGGTTAAAGAGAGCGGTGCTCCGCTGAAACTTTAAGATAAAGGAAAAAAGCATGAAAATACTAATTCCCCTCGCGGAGGGCTTTGAGGAGATAGAAGCAGTAACAATAATTGATACTCTGCGAAGAGGGGGAATTGACACAGTCACTGCGTCCCTTCATATGCCGTTAGTTACAGGTTCACATGGGATCTCAATTACTGCGGACACAGTCATTGGTGAAGATGATAAATTTAACGGCATTGTGCTCCCCGGCGGCATTCCCGGAAGCACTAACCTGAAAAAAGACACGCGGATTATAAAACTGATTCAGAAAATTAATGAAGCAGGCGGGATTACAGCAGCAATATGTGCTGCACCGATAGTTCTCGCAGAGGCCGGAGTACTTCAAGGTAAAAATTATACCTGCTATCCCGGCTATGAAAATGAAATAAAAACAGGAAATTTCACATCTGAACCAGTGACAGTAGATGGAGAAGTAATAACAGGGAAAGGCGCTGCCTGTGCTCTCCCCTTTGCCCTTAAGCTTGTTGAAATTCTGAAGGGGAAAGATACCGCAGACAAATTAAAAGAACAGATGATGGCCTTCTGGTAATAGAGGGGGAGATAAATCTCCCCCTTGCCTCACCTTTTTTTACTTATGCACTTGACAATTCCATGCCGATATTGTAAAAAAGCCCAAAATTGTTTATATATTTATTTTTAATATTAAAACTCTTCTTTACATTTGTTTTTAGAATTGACAGAATAATATAGTTTATTATACCATAATAGTGTAGAAAATAAAATGGCTATTAACCCTTTTAAAGATACGGACCTCAAGGACCTGCAGCAGGATGCCAGGCAGTTCCTGATTGATCATTTTTCCGGAATCAAAGAAAAAATTGAGCTTTCATGGAAAAAATTCAGGGAGAAAGGACAGGAGAGAATTACTGTCATGTTTATCCCTCATTCCGAAAAAAAAATCGTCAACTTCCATATATCAATTTTTACCATTTCATCCATCGTTACTTTTGTTGTGATTACAGTTATTATTACATCCATATTAATCATCAATCATTCATCCACAGTAAAAGAAGTATCAATACTGAAAAGGGATGGTGCTGATTCAAAGGTACAGATAAAAATTTACAAAGAGGAGATTAACAAACTCCACGATATATTTCAGAAGTTTAAGCCTGAACTCACTTATCTCTATTCACTTACACCTGACAGCAATATAGATTCACTCTGGGCAAAGGGTGGAGTTCCTAACCCGAATCCCAATCCCGATTCTGAAAGCACAACCGGCGAGCAGGGGGCTCCGTCTATTGAGCTTCTTAATGTTCAGGAAGTCCGGCAGGAACTTGAAACAACAAAAGATGTTGTTAAAAAAATAAAAAATTTCCTGAATTACAGAAAAAAAATCATAGAGAATACACCATCAGTATGGCCGGTAGATGGATACATTGTGTCACGTTATGGATACAGAAATTCACCATATACTTTTGAAACTGAATTCAACTCCGGGATAGACATTGAAGCATTTCCCGGCTCAGAGATCAGAGCAACTGCTCCGGGGAACATAAGCGAGATTAAATGGGATCCGAATCTCGGGCTGACTGTTTCTGTTAGGCATAAATACGGATTTATTACATCCTACAGCCACTGCCAGAGGGTATCTGTTGAACCGGGGCAGAAGGTACTGAAGGGAGAAGTAATCGGCTATGTGGGCCGCACAGGCAAAACAACTGAATATGTCTGCTTTTACCAGGTAAAGATAGGAACAGAGTTTGTTGACCCTATGCCGTACCTGAACAGAATTTCCAAATAGCTTACAAGCATTCATTTTTATTATTTTTTTGCAATATCAGTCTCCGGATAGAGAAGTTTAACACAGTCTGAGCAAAGACTGTGACTCAATTCAGCTTCGGAATGAGTACTAATGTATTCATCTACCTCATGCCAATATCCTGCGTCATCACGGATTTTCTTGCAGTTTGAACAGATCGGTACTATTCCCCTGAGAGTTTTGACCTCATCTAGTGCCTTTTCCAGTTTTACATTTGTTTCTTTAAGATTTTTTTCTGTTTGCAAATGCTCTTCTATCTCTTCATGCAACTTCCTGTTAAGAGAAAGAAGAGTAACAGCTATTAGAGAAATCCCGGCAACCAGTAAAACAAATATAATAGCCATATTCCTGAATCTTTTATAATCGACCTTGGGATCAGGATCAAAAATGAAATTCTCAAGAGAGTATCCCGGCTTCACCATGCCAAGCCTGACAAAAGTATCGGCAATATGCTGCCATCTTCCAGGATTCATATGCCCGGTTTGTATCAGTCCCGGAAGAATCAGCTTCTCCATTTGTTCTGCCTCATAATACAGATGCTCGCGACTTTTCCCGGTTTTATATTTTTTAAGAATGAGATTAATTATTTCATCTTTGTTTGACATGGCATAATCCCACCCTTTAATGCTGGCCTTGTGAAATCTTTTAACCAGAGCAGGTTTATTTTTAGCAATTTTCTCCGAAGTAAATATACAGTCGCCATAAAAATCTATGCCATACTTCATCGGATAAATAATCCGGTAAGGGAATCTCATCTTCTGCAAATAAAACGGCTGATTGGTGATATAAGCGCTTTGGGCTGCTATTGTTTTATCCAGATAATCCTCAATTTTAAATCGTGCGTCAATACGATGAATTTTATCAAAGGGGATACCCTCATTCTGAAGCATAGCAAGAATTTCAATATCCCGTGTTCCGGGCATCATCATTACCTTTTTACCAATAAGATCCTGGGGATTATACACAGAGGATTCCGCGTACGTCAGCATTACAAGAGATGAATGCTGAAATATAACCGCAATCACTACCAGCGGATCCCCTCTCAGCCTGTGCAGAAGAACTTCTGAATTGGTTGTTCCGAAATCCGCTTCACCGGATAAAACTCTCGCAACAGGATCGCGACCTTCTCCACCCTGCTCAATAAAAACATCCAGACCCTCATCTGAATAAAATCCCTTTTCAAGAGCCGCATAATATCCTGCAAACTGAAACTGGTGGAACCACCTGAGCTGTAGAACAACTTTATCTGCTCCAGCAGCAGATCTGATACCTGTAATACTGAATAGCAGGATTATGACCATGATGTATTTCATTATTCTGTTATAAAAACATATAGTGTTATGCAATAAGGAACATCCTTACAAGTAATGATAGTAATATAATACTAAATTAAACCACCTCCGGAAAATAAAAAAAAGCCGCTTTCTGCCGGCTTTTTCTGAAATTTATGATAATTCTATCTATCTTAGAATTCATCCTCACTCCTGCTTGATGTAAGAAGCTCATCAGGCACCTCTTCAATTCTCTCGCCAAGTTTAACAGCAAGCCTGTTGGAGACAAGACCCGGGGTACATTTATATTTTCTTCTCCCTCCGATAGTGAGGATCATGTCATCTCCCACTTTTGTTTCAGGAAGTTTTATTACATCACCGGGACGAAGTTCAAGGACCTCCTGCACAGAGATATTAACATTACCTATTGCAGCAACAACAGGGAGAGTTACATTTTCAAGACGGCTCTGGATAATCCCGAGGTTCTCATCTGTGATACCCTTTCTGATACTGGAATACATATACTGGGCAGAAAGTTTTGATATTATAGGCTCAATTGAGATATAAGGGATACAGAGGTTGGTCATACCTTCAACCTCCCCCACCTTTGTTTCAAGAGTTATAAGAACCACCATATCATTCGGCGGAACAATCTGCGCAAACTGAGGATTTGTCTCAATGTTCCCGAGCCTGGGCCTCAGGTCAATTACGTTAGACCACGCCTCACGGAGGTTCCCGAGAATCCTTACGATAATACCTTCCATTACTGAAAGCTCAATATCTGTAAGCTCCCTGCTTATCTTTGTAGCTTCACCAAGACCACCAAAAAGTTTATCGATTATTGTAAAAGTAATAGAGGGGTCAATCTCAAGAACAGCCGAACCCTTTAACGGATCCATATTTATAACAGCAAGAGTTGTCGGGTTCGGGATGGAGCGGATAAACTCCTCATATGTAAGCTGGTCAACAGATGCAACGTGAACTCCCACAAGTGCACGAAGCTGCGCGGAGAGCGCTGTGGTAGTGAGACGCGCGAATGTCTCATGCATCATCTGCAGCGTACGGATATGATCTTTTGAAAATTTATCAGGCCTTCTGAAGTCATAAATTTTGACTTTCTTCTGTTCTTTTACCGCCGTATAGTCCGACGTGTCCACCTCGCCGGTGGAAATGGCGGTCAACAGGGCATCTATCTCATCCTGTGATAATATCTCTGTCATTTTCTAACATCCCTTATAACTAAAGCTTCAAGACCCGCTACAAGCCATATATAATCGGTTTCCGCATTCTTTTCAAGTCTGTAAACGTATCTGAACCGGCTCGGACGTATCAGTCCCTCTCTTTTTGCCTCAACAGATACATAAGCTGTTATACCTGAAGCGTCGATCTCTTCACTGACGATTCTGTACTCAGCAAGTGGGTCATCCCTTTTATTAATCAGGTAACGGATGAACTCTTTTTCAATATTTTTTTTATCTGTATCATCGGAAATATCATATCTGCGGGAGAAATCGGGATATGAATGAATGAATTTATCGATATCAAGGTATTTAATTGCTCTTTCAGTACTCCCCTCTCTCTCCGCATTTATAAGAAGAAGAACCACCTCCGACGGGCTGAGCCTTACAGAATTCGGGTCTTTAGGTTTAAATGCTTCATATGATTTATCCCTTGATACCCTGAATTTTATCTCATTACTGCTGACAACAACCTGATTTTCATCATCTTTATCACCAACATATGGGAAAAAATGAAGCTTCAGGCGATAATTTTTTTCAGGAAGAATGTCGTAAATCCGTCTGAGATTCTGGCTGTGTGTAAAAATTTCTCCCGGCCCCAGTTTAATTTCTCTTTTAATCATCCAGGATAGTGTTTCTGCTGCATTTTTATCAGAAGTAATATAAGGGACAACAAGCTCTGCATTTTTTCCGTTCATATCATACACAACAGGCTTAAATGTTGTATAATCGGAAGTATCCCCCCTCTTCCGGTCAAAAATATCAATCCTCTCCGGTGAGTCATAGATATAAAACACTGCAGGCTCATCAGACACATTCTTTATACTTATTTTTACAATTATTTCATCATTATTATAAAACTTGAGTTTATCCGTATGAAGATGCACACGGAAAACATGAATATCCTTCCCATAGACCTGACTGATTCCGGATATAAGTATAAAAACAATTATAATGATTACCGGTTTAAAATTTCTCATCCTGACCATATTTATTACGAATAGATTTCCGCTCTACATTATTATCGACATAACGCGAAATTTATTGCATCATAAATTCAATTATCCCTTTTAAATAATCAAACATTCTCATAAACATGGAGTTAATTCAGATAAGAGTCAGTCCTTCAGAAGTGTCGCAATCTTTTTATGCCCTTTTTCTACAGCATAATCAAGCGGGGTTTTACCTTCCCTGTCCTTAGACAGCCTGTCGGCTCCGGCTTCAAGTAAAGCCCGGACTGTTTCAGTGCTTCCATTGTACGCCGCGAAATGAAGAGCTCTCATCCCGTTATCCGCATAACCTTCAAGATCTGCACCTTTATTGATTAAAATAGTAATTATTTCAGAATTATTCTTTGAAGCAGCGAGATGAAGTGGCTTAGACCTGTTTGTATAAGGGTGATCAACCTCTGCACCGGTTTCAATGAGAAGCCTGGCGATATCTGTAAATCCTTCATATATAGCCTCATTAAGAGGCGAATACCCCAGAGAACTCCACCTGTTTACATCTATACCGCACTCAATACAATTTCTTACCAGTTTTATATTGCCAGCCCTGCATGCGCAGATAAGAATCGTACCGCCATTACTGTCAACGGCATTCAGATCAGCCCCTCTGTCAAGCAGCAGCGCTGCAATGTCGTCATTTTTTTCATTAAGGGCAAGCATAAGAGGCGTATAGCCCTCATTGTCCATTGCATTAACATCCGCTCCTTTTTCTATCAGGTATTGTGCTGATTTACTCTTTCCGTAACAGATAGCCTTAATCAGCGGCGTATAGCCGTAGCAGCCCCGTGCATCAATATATGCCCCGTTACTCAGAAAAAGATCAACCAGATCAATTCTTTCAGATAATACCGGAATCATAATATACGGATCCCCATTGGAATCAAAAAGTTCAGGCCCAGTACCTTTTTTAAGAAGTGCGGAGACTCTCCTTTTTGAACCGTCATTTAAAGCATCAATAAGCTCTGCACCAGTGTCCCTGAATCCACAGAGGGTCTGAAGGCTTACCCCTTCATAACCGGGGAATCCCCGAGGCGCGCTTCTAAACCGGCTGCAGCTGATTTCAACACTTCGGTACAGTCTGCGAGCTATGTCTGCTGCTTTCCGGATAAGGTCTTCATCCACCCCTGAAAAACGCACCTCCATCGGGCTGAAGGCTGAGCAGGATTCACCGTCCCAGGACAGGCCAAGAAGAGGAGGAAGACCCTTCAGGTCAAAAATGAAAGTTTCTACCTCAACACTCTGCCAGCTTTCATTAAGGCCCATTAAGACTTTATGATCAACAGAGATTGATGCCGTTTCAATTTTCCATGTTACAGCCCTCCCCCCCATACTGTCCGAATAAAACCTTTCACAGCGGAAATCCCAATTGCTGCCCTGGTCCAGTGCTGAAAGGAATTCTCCCAGGAACATGATAGCTGAAACATCATAGTCTCCCGGTTCACTCTCTCCGCCGCACCTGGAAAATACATCTTTACGCTTTTCATACATATCTCCAGTAAGAGTCCTGATATTTTTCATCCTCAGAGCAGCATCACACAGCATGCCACCTTCAGATGCCTCTTCAGTAATTTCAATACCAAGACCTGATGCTATCAGCCCTGCACATCTCCAGTGTCCTCCGATTCTCGCATAATAAAGTGCCGTTTCACCTCTGTTATTCTTTATTCGTACATCAATACCGGCATTGATAAGAATCCTGACCGATTCATAAAGTGGATCCCGCAGAGGCCTTATAAAGGTATCCTCCCCCTCTTCTGTTTTAATGATTTTATTTTTGACAGCATAAAACAGGGCGGTATCCCCGTTCCGGTCTGCGGCATTTATATCCGCCGTTTTACTTATTATGAAATTTAAAATTTCCGGGTAATCCGATATCTGTTCCATAAGCACCATAAGAGGCCCCCTCCCCTCTTCGTCCATGAATTCAGCGATGTCACCTTTTTCAAATGCATCTTTCACCGCAGCGATATCCCCTGATTTCAGTGCGTTAAACAGACCTGTAACTTTTTCATTCATTTTATTCATCCGGGATTAAAAGTTTTTAATAATCACAGCAGACCATGACGGAAATATTTCATCTACTTCTTTTCTTTTACGATAGTGTATACGGCATCCCTGTATGGGGACCGCTTCACAAAATTTCGCATATTCCACAGTGTATTATATGGTATATCGACAAGCGAACTGTTGACTATACTGTCCGGTACTGACCCCCCGGGTTCACTGTGAAGCCTGTATATTACACGGATATTACCACCACCAAGTGGTTCAAGCCTCCAGTATCCGCGAAGTGAGGTCATCCTCACTCTTCCGTTCATTTCAGAGGTATACCCCGGGAGCCCCTTCAGTGACACAGTGACCACTCCTGAACTTTTATCCTGTGAAATCACAGACCTCACAGCAATATCCCTCTCCGCAACAGGCCAGGGTGAACCTGTTACCATATAGGTAATTCTTTCATAATCATTTTTTTTATAAAGGAGTTTTGCTTCACTGCATCTATAGTTCCAACTGGTATAATTTTTCGTATCGTCAAGCAGCGCTATGATAGATGAAAGGGATGATTCGACCACTGTGACAGCCATAAATTCCTTTATTTCAGAACCCTCAACTTTCTGTACGCTGATCGTTATACCTCCGCTATTTTTTACTCTTTCCCACGAAAAGGCCGGCAATAATGCCGCAGTAATAAATATACAGAACAAAATCAGTGGATATAATCTCTTCATCGATTATCTGAATTCCGGCAGTTTTGAAAAACCCGCGGGATTCTTCTACCTCCAGTTAATTATAATTACAGGGGATACAGTTGATTAAAACTGTGTAATTTTCGATACAATTTCATGAGTATATTAAGTAAAAAATCATCATTTGTTCTTGAACGTATTTCAGGCACATAATGCTCTATTCCTTTAGCATCCGAGAACATCAGAGATATATAATTCATTATTAAGCCAGGAGATATCTTTAAAGAATACTGGTATCAGCCTTTTCAAACCTTTCACCTGCCGGAAAATGTCCCCCCTCAGGTGGCGGCTGAAGGCCATTTCAGGAAGCCGGCCGGATCTCCTGCCGAAAATAAAAAAGGCCCATCCTTTTCAGGATGAGCCATTGTAATATGCTATTCAGTAAGTTTAAAGCAAAGGGCTGCAGCCCGTTGCTTATATACATAAGTCGTTATTTTTCCATTGAATCGTAAACATACTCAGCAATATCAAAAGTTGTAAGGTTTGCAATATCAAGTTCTGTTGCACCATCTGAAAGCATTGTGAGACAGAACGGACATGCTGTACATATCTTTGTAGCTCCGCTTGCCTGTGCATCTTTTGTCCTGAACTGGTTAATCCTTGTTCCATGATGCTCTTCAATAAACATCCTGGCTCCACCAGCTCCGCAGCAGAAGCTTGTCCTGTGATTTCTGCTCATCTCAACAAGGTTTGTGCCCGGGATAGCTTTTATAACATCCCTTGGCTGTGCATATATCTCGTTGTATCTTCCGAGGAAGCATGAATCGTGATATGTGATTGTTTCGTTGAGAGCCTCTTTAAGCTTGATTTTACCGCTTTTAATCAGTTCATCAATAACTTCAGTGTGGTGATAAACTTCAAAATTATACTCAAGAGGATTACCGTCAGAACCTAATCCGACTTTAGCAAAGCTTGCATATTCTTTCTTGAGCATGTTATATCCATGAGGACATGTTGTAATTATCTTCTTTACTCCATAAGCCTTGAAAGTTTCAAGGTTCTGTGTAGCCAGTGAGTGAAAAAGGTATTCGTTACCGCCCCTCATCGCAGCGTCTCCGCAGCATGCTTCTTCAGCACCGAGGATACCAACCTTGAGACCGGCTTTCTTCATTATCTGAAGGAGAGCTGTAGCAACTTTCTGGCTTCTTTTATCAAAAGATGCAGCACAACCAACAAAGTATACATAGTCAACTTCTGCATCTTCAGAAAGCAGTTTCACACCGAGGTCAGCAGGCAGCCAATCGCCCCTTGAACCGAATCCGAAACCGTACGGGTTGAAGTTTGTTTCCATATTAGCGAAGGTTGTCTGAAGCTCGGGAGCCATATCACCTTCCATAAGAACCTTGTATCTTCTCATGTCGATCATTTTGGGAACATGCTCGATGTTAACCGGACAGTTTTCCATACAAGCACCGCAGTTTGTACATGCCCAGAATTCATCAGGCTGAACTGAACCTGAACCCTCTGTATTGTCGCCGATAAGCGGAGTTGTTTCAACTGCAGCCTTATCTTCAGCAACCATGAGTTTCGGGATACGCTCGTCCATGTTATCCTTAACATCATTGATCATCTTTTTCGGAGAGAGAGGCTTCTCTGTGAGGTAAGCAGGACAGTTATCCTGGCACCTTCCGCATCTTGTACATGCGTCTCCATCCATAAGCTGTTTCCATGTGTACTCTTCAACTTTGCTTACGCCGAAACTTTCAGCTGTTTCGAATTCAGCAGGGCTGATTACAGGAACAAGATACTTTGTTTTTGCATCTTCATTTTTAATATTTCCATAATAAATATTAAGGAAAGATATAAGGATGTGCCCTATCTTATCAGTAGCTATAAGGCCTATGAAGCTGAAAGCCGCAAGCATATGTATCCACCAGTTGATATAGTGAGATACCTGGAGCCCGCTGTCGCTTACAAGTGAGAACGGCATTGCGAGAGCATAACCGAAAGGAGATGCTACTTTCTCAAATACCGGGAAACCTGTGAGAGCGATCCTCATAGCTTCATTGAAAAATCCTGTTAAAATGATTATTGTTATCAGAGCAAGAGCGAATGTATCGATCTTCTTGGTATCAAGCCTTGTGGGCTTAACAATATACCTTCTGTAAATAGCCATGCAAAGACCGATGAGAACAACAACTCCAAACACATCACCAAAGAAAGACCAGATGATATAAAAATCACCATGGATAAAGTGATAGTGGAAGAAGAGTCCTGTAAAGTCTTCCTGCACAACAATGATCATTGTAACAATGAACAGTACCACAAATCCGAAAAAGATTGCTCCGTGCATGATGCCCGGGAACTTCTCTCTCAGAACCTTTGCCTGCAGAAAAGCGTACTTGATAACAGCCATAATCCTTTTTTCAGGAAAATCTGTTCTGAGCTCGCTTTTTCCCTGTCTCCAAATCTGTACCTTTTTTACTATGGTATAAATGAGGTAGAAAACAGCGGCAAACATGAAAATGTAAACCCCCCATCTCATGAAACCGTGAGGGCCGCCGACGTTAAAATAAAATTCGCGGGTAACGTCAGTTGCGGGTATACCAAAAGAACTGGCAATACTCATCTGGTCATCCTCCTAAATTAAACGCTTCTATAAATTTGTTATAGTGGTTGCTGAATCGAACAGGCACAAACTAACCGGCTTAGTCCTGCATTTCTGTGCAATATATATATTTATGTCTATTTTCAGTTATTATAATACAGATAAATTGTCAACACAAATTCTCGAACAGCCGGAGAGGGTAGCGGAGTCATTATTCACATTTTTTTTGAATTATTCATTTATATTATTAAAATGTCTATAAGCAATTATGGAGGATATGTATGAGAACTGAGAGACGCAAATCACCCCGCTTTACGATAAACCAGATGATAGATCTTGAAATGGGGAGAGAGAATTATATTGCCGCAGAGGGTGTCAACATCAGTGATGACGGGCTCCTGTGCCACACTTCAGAATCTTTAGAACCATACTCCCGTGTCTACATGCAGCTTTCTTTGAATGGGGCGAAAAAAAATCACACTATCAAATGCGAAGGAGTGGTGGTCAGATGTAAAAAGAATAAAAAAAGCTTCGATACAGCTCTTGAGTTCGCGGATTTGGATGTAAGTGACAAAAAAAAGATACACAGTTTTCTTCACTGATATAGCTATCAACTGCTCATGTGATGTTTGTCAGTTAATCACAAAGGAGAGAGACGCATCGCCTCTTTCCATAAGTGAGGAGTCCCCTGTCTCCAGATCAACTCCACCGGTTTCATAATCAGCCAGGTCAGAGTTAACCGGGCTATAGCCCCGTGAGAGAGCTGGTATATATTTATTTACTGTAAAAGTTCTGTCCAGGAAGAGCCTGCCGTCCGTTGAAGAAATGGTGCTGTTTTTATAACGGCAGAGATAAAGAAGCCCGTCAGCCGTTTCCTCTGTGTTAAAATAAACATCAGTAATATTATACTTATCCTCATCATAATACTTTGTTGTGAGATTCTGAATTACTCCCTGTTCTGAAAGCCTTAAAAAATAGAGACCGTTACCTGCTTCATTATTCAGCATCCCGGCAATAATAATGCTGCCGTCAGCCCCTTTTACATATTTGCCTCTTACGTTCAAATCAGGTAATGAATATTCCCGTAAAGACTGAATATTCAGCCCGTTATCAAAACCGGCAACCACTATACTGTCAGAATAAGATCCGCCGGTAAGGCTTATTACTCCTGTAAAACCGCCATCCTCCCCTGCAGATGCCCCGATTAACATTGTATGCATACCAGCTGCATTAATGAATATCGAGGAGAGAACATCTCCGGTACTGCTGATCCTTGTAAAAAAAGTTTTAAACTTGTTTGTTATCCTGTTCAGGCAAAGACCGGAGACCAGATATTCCCCGTTACCCGCATCCCTGATCTCTGAGGGCATGAAGACTGAAAAAAGACTCCTGTAATCTTTTTTCCATACGCTTCTACCGTTGCTGTCAATTTTCATTGTAAATGTAATGTAGCGCATAAACCCGAGTACCTGATAATATGAAAGGCCGGTAATGAGTGTCCCGCCGTCATCTGTGGCTGTTATATCAAATACCCTGTTTTTAGTTTCATCACCAAAACAGTAATCCCAGATTATCCCTGTGTTTTTATTGACCTTTGCAATAATAAAATCGATGTCACCATCCTCATAATATCTGTCAGCATATATGATCAGATTCTCATTATCCAGCACTTTAACTCTGCGTACCCTGTCATCATAACCGCTTTTCAGAAATGCTTCATTTTTAAAACTCCCTTTGTTATCAATTACAGAAAACCAGACATTATCCGCAATATCTTCAACAACTGTACCGGCAATATAGTATCCTTCCCCTGCCGATTTTTCGATCCTTATATCTCCGGAAGTGGAATATGTTCTGCTTAGTTCTGTAAAGGGTATACCTGAATCATTACCATCATCAATTACAGAAGTATTATCAGCACCAGATAAAACTTCTTCATTGATAATATTACTGCAGGAGATTAAAGCTGATACATGAATCAGTAGTATAAATACTAAAATTTTACTGTTAAAACGGATCAACTATTTCACCTCCAGGATTTTTTATCTCTATTACATGAAATAAGTTAAGAAATAAATACTGATCATCATTATGAGCCGATTTTTTATTTTACAATAATTAATTACCGTTGAAGTGCACTTATTTAAAATAAATTGACAAATCAATCACTTTATTAATAAATATGCACTACTTTAAAACATTTCAGGAAAAGGAGACTTCCATGAAAAAACTTTCATTACTTATTATTGCACTCTGCCTGTTTGTAGGCTTTTCATCAAGTGCAGTATTTGCAAAGGCAATCGGCGTTAAAGGCGGCTATACAATGCCTAAAGATGACCTCAAAGACTATGATGATGCATGGGCTTTTGGCGTATACTTTGACATGGGTACATTCTTAATCAACAGTCTTGACTTCAGGCCAGGCGTTGACATGTTTACACTTGAGAATCCTGATACGAATATGGCTGTTGACGTTTGGGGAATCCACTTTGACTGGTACTGGCATTTCCTTGATAAAGGTTCAATATCTCCATTTCTTGGTTTCGGCCCTGTTCTCAACTACTACGATTTTGACGATGATGATACATCAGATGAAGATTCTGACGCTGGTGTTGACCTCTTCCTCGGACTTGATCTGAAAATTGGCGGGACCCCTCTCTCTCTCATGATTGAGGGAAGATATAAGTTCCTTGATATTGCAGCTAGAGATGAAACCGCAATACAGGCAAACCTCGGTGTTGCATATAACTTCTAAATTTATCACTATTTAAGATAAAGAGAAAAAGAAAAGCGGCTGGTGCCGCTTTTCTTTTTTTATAAATATTATTGACCCGGAAGTAATTAAATCCATATTATTAGTATAATAGCGGATTATTATAACAGAAACTCATATTCGTTCGGAATAACAATCCGTTTTTTAAAAATACTACTATTTACACTAAGGTCTGACAGATGAACGAATATATAAAGCGAAGAGAATCAAAAAAAATCCACGCAGGAAAACTTTCCATCGGTGGAGATGCCCCCGTCTCTGTTCAATCAATGACAAATATACCTATTGAAGATACGGAGAAGACAATCGCACAGATTAAGCAGCTTGAATCCCTTGGTGCTGATATAGTGAGGTTAGCTGTCAGGAATGAAAAGGGGATTGAACCGCTGAAAAAAATAATTAAATCGGTAAATATCCCCCTTGTTGCAGACATCCATTTTGATTACAGGCTTGCTGTTGCCGCCATTGAAGCCGGCATTTCCAAGGTGAGAATCAATCCGGGAAATATAGGCGAGAGCTGGAAAGTTGAAGAGGTTGTTATTGCGGCCCAGGACAGGAATACACCAATACGTATCGGTGTTAACGGCGGTTCTATCAATAGAAAGAAATACTCACATCCCACACCTGAGGCTCTTGTAGATTCAGCGCTGGAGAATATCAGGATACTGGAAGATCTCAATTACACGAACATTGCTGTATCAATAAAATCCTCCGACATATTTGCAACGATTGAAGCAAACCAGATAATGGCAGAGATCAGGAATTATCCGATACATATTGGTCTCACCGAAGCCGGCTACGGGCTTAATTGCACAGTGCAGAGCTCAATTGTAATCGGCCACCTCCTGCTGAAAGGTATCGGCGATACGATAAGAGTATCGATGACCGGAGATCCTAAAGATGAGATTCTTGTTGGGAGAAAAATTCTTGAATCCATAGGACTCAGGTATTCGCCGATAAAAATAATTTCATGCCCCACATGCGGAAGAACCGCAACTGATATAGACCTGCTGAAAATCGCGGAGAAAGTTGATACTGAAATACACAGCAATTTCGAAGCAGCACTCCGCTCTGCCAATAAGACTCTAACAATCGCTGTAATGGGATGCGAAGTGAACGGCCCCGGGGAAGCCAGCGAAGCTGACTATGGCCTTGCAGGGGGACAGAACGGGAAAATGCTTCTCTTTGCAAAGGGTGAAAGAATTAAAACTGTTAATATTGCCGATGCGGTTGATGAACTGGTTAGAACCGTATCTGAATCTATCTGACAGAGTGTACCCTCTTTATATAGGTAAAAGGATTCATTGATTTTCCGTTTTTACGGATCTCAAAATGCAGATGGGGGCCTGTTGATCTCCCGGTATTCCCTGAAAGTGCGATAACCTGTCCAGGCCTGACCGAATCCCCCACCTTGGCAAGACCCCTGCTGAGATGGCCATAGTATGTTCTGTAGCCGAATTCATGTTCAAGGATAACGAGTTTTCCGTAGCCCTCCTCGTAGCCATTGAAAACCACCCTGCCGCTTCTTGATGCATGAATCTTTGTACCTATTGGTACACCTATATCTATACCTTTATGAAACTCCATTCTTTTGCTGTTAAAAGGATTTCTTCTTGTTCCGAAGCCTGAAGTTGTTCTCCCCTCCTTTACAGGAGAGAGAAACGCTGTGCCGAGAAACATCGATCTCTCCAGACCGGAAATTTTTCCACAGGGGATGAATATAAACTTTTTATCGAGGTCACTGCTTTTATTCACTGCGCGTACATATCTTATATCGATTTTTTCGTATGCAAGAACCTGATAAATATCCTTTCTTTTATCACCGGGGAGGATTACACCCCTCATGTTCGGTATATAAAGCACCGTGCCAGGCACCACCTGAAACGGCGAAGTGAGACCGTTAACAGTCATAAGGGTGTCCATATCCATGGAACACTTTGACAGCACAACCCAGAAGTTCTCACCTGTCTTTACCTTATAACTGTAAAATTTCAATTCAGGAAGGTTACTATGGTTCCTTCTGCTTTTAATAGTGAAGAGGGTTTTTTTTACGTCATCACGTAAAGTTTTAAGAAGATAATTATTACGATCAAGATTATCAAGTCTGACTACATCATTATCAGCTTTAAGCGACACTGCTGATATAAGCATCAGGCCCGCAGTAAATATACTTATGATAATACGTTTTTTCATAAATAAACAAATTCCCTGTTCTATTATATCTTCGGCTGTTTATGTTATTAGTTTAGTCATTAATTATGTCTCTTTATAAAATAATAAACATTTTATAGCAGCGGATAAAGGGGCATTAGTAATCATTATTACATTTTTTTATTGTAAAAAACAGGATAACAAAAAAAATGCCTCTACTTCCGGTTATTTCCGTAAAATGGCGTAAAATATATATTATCATAAAAATATGGATGCTTTTCTTACGGGCAAAGCTATTTCCGGTATTGCTTTTTCATGTTTTTACAATTACTGAATATATCAATTCGCAGGGTGTGGGATGATTAAAAAAGAACTACTGGGCCGCTGGACCACTGAAAAATCAGAGGAACTCTACGGCATAAAGAACTGGAGTGCCGGCTACTTTAACATATCCGCTGAAGGTGAAGTAACAATAAGCCCTTTCGGATGCAAGTCTGACGTAAACGTGAGCCTCATGGAGATTATTTCAGGGATACGGCAAAGGGGACTTGAGATGCCTGTACTTCTGCGGATTGAAAACCTCCTTGATTCCCAGATTACTTATATAAATGAATCCTTCAGAAAAGCGATCAGAGAACTGAATTACCAGGGCGAGTACAGGGGTGTCTACCCCATCAAGGTTAACCAGCAGCAGCAGGTCATTGAAGAAGTGGCAAAGTTCGGCCAGAGGTATCACCACGGTCTTGAAGTGGGGAGCAAGGCAGAGCTGATTGCAGCGCTCTCGATCCTGAAGGATAAGGAGGCCTGCCTCATCTGCAATGGCTATAAAGACGAGGAATTTATTGATCTGGGCTTATATGCTGTAAAGATGGGATTCAAATGTTTCTTTGTCGTTGAGATCCCCGGTGAACTTGAACTTATACTTCAAAGATCTGAAACACTGAAAATTAAACCCAATATCGGGATGAGAATAAAACTCTCATCAAAGGCCGGAGGGCACTGGACAGAGTCAGGCGGGGACAGGAGCATCTTCGGTCTCAATACCGCGCAGCTAATGGAAGCAATGGATCTCCTGAAGAGCAGAAACATGCTGGATACACTGAAACTCCTCCATTATCATCTTGGTTCACAAATACCGAATATCCGCGATATACGCTCCGCTGTTGTAGAAGCTGCACGGATTTATGCCGGCCTTGTTAAAGAAGGGGCCGCCATGGGATACCTTGACCTCGGAGGGGGACTTGCAGTCGATTATGACGGTTCCAATACCAACTTCTCAAACAGCAGAAACTACTCAATAGATGAATATTGCGTTGATATAATTGAAATTGTTCAGTCTATTATGAATGAAGAAAACATCCAGCATCCGACAATTGTTACAGAATCAGGAAGAGTCACTGTTGCCTACTACTCAATACTCATATGTAACGTGCTTGATGTTGCAAAGTTCGAAATTACTGACATACCTGATACACCGCCCGAAGATTCGCACGACCTGATTAAAAGTCTCTATTATATATTAAAAACAATGACCCTTAAAAATATCCAGGAGTGCTACAACGATGCCCTTTACTACAGGGATGAGATCCGCGAGCACTTCAAGCATGGCAAAATTTCGCTGAGAGAAAGGTCATTCGCTGAGACTGTTTTCTGGAATATTATCAGCATAATTGCAAAAGAGAAAAAGAAGATGAAGCAGTTTCCGCCGGACCTCAGCGACATCGAGTCTGCCATAGCGGATATATATTACTGCAACTTTTCTGTTTTTCAGTCAGTTCCGGATCACTGGGCAATAAATCAGCTCTTCCCCATAATGCCGCTCCACAGGCTGAAAGAGATGCCGGAGCGTTACGCTGTAATTGCCGACATCACATGCGACTGCGACGGGAAGATCGACAGCTTTATCGACCTGCATGATGTCAAACATGTACTGCAGCTTCATGAACCATCCGAGAGTGAGGATTACTATCTCGGGATATTCCTTGTGGGAGCTTACCAGGAGACCCTTGGCGACCTTCATAATCTTTTCGGCGACACCAATGTTGTCAGCGTGAGAATATATCCCACAGGCGGCTATGACTTTGTTCGCGAGATTGAAGGTGATGCTGTTGCCGATGTTCTTTCTTATGTTGAATTCAACCCGAAGCAGATGCTCCTTGATTTCAGGGAAACAGCAGAACAGGCAATCCGTGACGGGAATATTTCAGTAGAAGAACGCCGGCAGATCATGAACGCTTATGATAACGGTCTCAGGGGATATACATATTTCGAAAAATAGGAGGTAACTTATATGGGAAAGGTTCTTATTATCGGTGCAGGTGGAGTGGGACAGGTTGTGACACACAAGTGTGCGCAGGTGCCTGACGTTTTTGAAGAGATAACACTTGCAAGCCGGACTCTCGACAAGGTAAAGAATATAGCCTCACAGATAAAGAGGCCAATCAGGTGCGAGCAGGTTGATGCTGACAATGTGCCGGAGCTTGTTAAGCTGATTAATGATGTAAAGCCTGATGTTGTTATAAATGTCGCACTCCCGTACCAGGACCTCCACATAATGGACGCGTGCCTTGAAACAGGTGTTCACTATGTTGATACAGCGAACTACGAACCGAGAGATGAGGCAAAATTCTGCTACCGCTGGCAGTGGGAGTACCAGGAGAGGTTTAAAAAAGCGGGTCTCTTTGCACTGCTGGGATCAGGGTTCGATCCGGGAGTTACAAATGTATACACTGCTTACGCGCTGAAACATCACTTTGACGAAATCCATGAACTGGATATCATCGACGTCAACGGCGGAAACCACGGATATGCATTCGCCACAAACTTTAATCCGGAGATAAACATCCGCGAAGTGACCGCACCATGCAGGCACTGGGAGAATGGTGACTTTGTTGAAACACCGGCAATGTCCATGAAGATGCAGTTTGAGTGCCCTGAAAATGTCGGCACTTATACAATGTACAGGCTCTACCATGAAGAACTGGAATCAATTGTTAAACATATACCTACAATAAAGAAAGCCCAGTTCTGGATGAGTTTCTCTGACAACTACCTGAAACACCTTGAGGTTCTTCAGAACGTGGGGATGACATCTATTGAACCGGTTCATTTTAATGGAGTTGATATAATCCCGCTGCAGTTCCTTAAAGCGCTCCTCCCTGACCCCGCATCCCTTGGCCCGCGCACAAAAGGTAAAACATGCATCGGCTGCAATGTAAAAGGGATAAAAGACGGCAAACCGCGCGAATACTATGTTTACAACATCTGCGATCACGAAGAGTGCTACCGCGAGGTTAAGTCCCAGGCGATCTCATACACAACAGGTGTCCCGGCAATGATCGGCGGGATGATGATCATCAAAGGACTGTGGAAAGGTGAAGGCGTTTTCAACATGGAGCAGATGGACCCTGACCCGTTTATGGATGCCCTGAATAAACACGGGCTCCCATGGAAGGAAATATTCAGGTGATAAACCCGGAACTTTTCCCTACCCCGTCATTTGTCATTGACCGCGTTTTGTTGCGGAAAAACCTGGGGATACTGGACTCAGTGCAGAAACGTACCGGTGCGAAGATTCTGCTCGCGCTTAAAGGGTTTGCGATGTTCTCATCGTTTCCTCTCGTGCGGGAATACCTTCATGGAATATGCGCAAGCTCTCCACACGAAGCGAGGCTGGGCAGGGAGGATTTCGGGAAAGAGGTACACTCCTTTGCTGCGGCCTACAGTGAAACGGATTTTGTTGAGCTTGCAGAACTCTCTGATCATATTGTGCTGAATTCAATGTCGCAGTACGAAAGGTTTCTCCCGCTGATAAAAAAGTATGCCGGCAAAATTGAATTCGGGCTACGTATAAATCCGGAACATCGTGAAACTGAAGTTGAGATCTATGATCCATGCGCGCCAAATTCCAGGCTCGGGATTACCCGTAAAAACTTTCCGGACAAACTCCCTGAATATATCTCCGGCCTGCATTTTCATACACTCTGCCAGCAGAATTCAGATGCACTTGCGCGCACAGTTGAGGCAGCGGAAAAATCTTTCGGGAAATTCTTCCATAAATGTAATTGGGTGAATTTCGGCGGAGGGCACCACATAACACGCCCGGATTATGATATTGATCTGCTTTGTAAAACAATAACAGATTTTAAAAAGAGATACAATGTCCATGTTTATCTTGAGCCCGGTGAAGCTGTTGCCCTTAATGCAGGCTTCCTTGTATCACAGGTTCTGGACATCATAGACAACGGCATGCAGATTGCCATTCTTGACACATCAGCAGCAGCACACATGCCCGATGTCCTTGAAATGCCTTACAGGCCGCATGTGATAAATTCAGGACAGCCGGGTGAGCTCAGCCACACATACAGACTCGCAGGGCTTTCATGCCTTGCAGGTGATGTTATCGGTGATTATTCATTTAAGGAACCTCTGAGTATCGGAGACAGGCTGATATTCACTGACATGGCGATATATTCAATGGTAAAAACAAATACATTCAACGGGATTAAACTCCCGGACATATACTACTACGATTCAGGTACAGAAGAAATTCTTCACAGAAAAACTTTCGGCTATGCCGATTTCAGGGGGAGACTATCATGACAGATCGACTCTTTTTTCTTGAAAGCGAGGGTGGAAAGATGAAGAGCGAATCGCTCTTCCATGTACTACCTGTGCCATACGAAAAGACTGTTTCATACGGAACAGGAACATGCCGCGGGCCTGAAGCAATTATTGCAGCATCACAGCAGCTTGAAGCTTTTGACGGGATATCAGTTCCCCTTGAGGATGGAATCTTTACACAGGCAGCTGTTGACTGTTCCGGCGAAGAATCCGAAGTGCTCACTGAAATTGAATCAAGGGTTGCGGAGATCCTGGCCAGGGGGAAAATACCTGTTGTGCTTGGAGGGGAACACACAGTTTCATACGCCCCCATTGCTGCTCACAAAAAACATTTCGGAAAGATCGGCGTAGTGCATTTTGACGCTCACGCGGACCTCAGGGACGTGATGGACGGTGTAAAATTCGCCCATGGCTGCGTTATGAGGAGAGTTCATGAGCTGGGAATTCCTTTAATCCAGATAGGGACCAGGGGATATTCAATAGAGGAGATGGATTACAGGAGAGCGAATGACGATATCTCTTTCCAGGACGCGCCGCAGATATACATGGAGAATTCTTTCAGCATAAAGTTTCCGGGAAATTTCCCTGATGATATATATATATCCATTGATGTGGACGGATTTGATCCTTCAGTTTTTCCGCACACAGGAACACCGGTTCCAGGCGGGCTTTTCTGGTACGATTTTTTCAGGTTCATAGATTCAATTCCTGCATCAAAAAGAATAAGGGGATTTGATGTTGTGGAGCTGGCCCCTGTGAGCGATTCGGTTGTATCGGATTATGCTGCTGCACAGCTTGTTTATAATATGATGGGGATAATTTCAAGGAGGGGCTGAAATAAACCAGCCCCTTCTTTACACATTTATTCTACGTACATCGCATCAATTAATTCTTTGTACTTCTCCTGCACAACCTTTCTTTTAACCTTCATTGTGGGAGTAATCTCACCTGTCTCCTGGGAGAACTCCTTAGCAAGGAGTGTAAACCTCTTGATCTGCTCAACCTGACCTAAATCCTTCTGCCTCTTATCAATAATCTGCCGATAATAGGCAATAACCTTCGGATCTTTTATAAGATCCTCCCTGCTGCTGAAAGGTACGCCATTCTTTTTCGCCCAGTCCTCAAGGTTTTCAAAAGAAGGTACAACGAGCGCCGTAATATATTTTCTTCCATCACCTACAACAGCTATATATTCTATGAAATGATCCTCCGCCATCATAAGCTCAATCATCTGCGGAGCAATATTCTTTCCACCTGATGTAATAATGAGATCCTTGAGCCTGTCAGTGATATAAAGATATCCGTCATCGTCAAAGCGTCCGATATCACCCGTTCTGAACCATCCGTCATCAGTGAATGCCTCTTTTGTCTTATCAGGTTTCTTATAGTACTCCTTGAAGATATTGGGCCCCTTGGCCTGAATCTCACCTGTTTCCGGATCAATCCTTATATCAACAAGTGGACTTGCCGGACCGATGCTGCCGAATTTAAAGCAGTGCGGGCCGTTCATTGAAATAACAGGAGAAGTTTCCGTAAGACCGTAACCTGAAACAACAAGCATTCCACAATTAAAGAAAAATCTCTCTATCTCCGGATTAAGAGCAGCTCCGCCGTAATTGACATGATGCATGTTCTTCCCGAACAGATCTCTTATTTTGTGGAGAACAAGCTTGTCAGCTATTTTCCTTTTAAATGATAGCCACGGCCCGGGCTGTTTACCCGCAAGAACCTTATCACCATGCTGCTTACCCACGCCAACTGACCAGTGAAAAATCTTCTGTTTAACGGGAGACGCTTCTTTGATCTTTGTATAAAGTGTGGAATATATCTTTTCAAATATTCTCGGTGCACCATTCATTACAGTAGGATTCGCTTCTACCAGATACTCAAGTATCTGGTTATGATCCTCACAGTACCAGATCTGCATCCCCATGGAAAAAATTCCATAATCCCAGGATCTTTGAAGAACATGAGTAAGGGGCAGCATACATAAGTCGGAATCGTTATCAGTGAAGCACCCTTCAACATACCTTCCAACGCCCCAGGAATTCTGCATGAGGGTCTTGTGAGTATGAACAGCCCCCTTCGGTTCACCAGTTGTCCCTGAAGTGTAAATTATTGTGCACATATCATCATAATGAGCTCTCCCCATTATCTCTTCAATTTCAGCTTTGCGTCCCGCCTTTCTTCCTTCCTCAAGGAAATCATCCCACATAACAACACGTTTGTCGTCATGAATTTTTGTGCCGCGGTGAAAAACTACAATTTTTTCAAGTGACGGGCATTTATCGAGTAGAGCGTATGATCTGTCGTAGTGCATCTGTCTCCCGGTAAAGAGGACTTTGATCTCTGCATCATTTACGAGATACTCGACCTCTTTCTCCGTGTTAGTCGCATAGATCGGCACAGGGACGCATCTTACAAGCTGGGAGCCAAGGTCGGAAAGATGCCATTCAGCTCTGTTAGGGGAGAAAATACCTGTCCTGTCACCCTCCTTCAAACCTGAATTAAGAAGAGCTCCGGCAACTGCAAACATAATCTCCGAAACCTGGTTCCAGGTAAATGTCTCCCACTGGCCATAGGGCTTATGATGAAGCTGTTCCCTGTCGCCATATTTCTTAGCGAGGTTTACCACCATGACAGCTGTCTGTTTCCATTCATCAAGGTGCTTCTGAAAATCCTTCTCCAGAGCGGCCCTGTCTTTTTTGTATTTTTCTGTCAGATTTTCCCTGGGCCCCAGGGCTTTAAGTGTGTTATAGGCCATCTACTCCTCCTTAGTTTTTTAAGAGTGTGAACAGCATGCACAGCATCAACTATACACGCAGGGCTTCATCCGTCTGTTCAAAAATTGCTTCTGTCCTCTTGAAGTTCCATTTTAATTCATATAAGTGAATTAATGAAATGTAAGCTTTTTTTATTTATTTTTTACCTCTTAGCGGTTTACTGCATAAAAAAATTAACCTTAATAAAAAAATCGCAACTATTTTATTGATATCGTTTGTAAAAATAAACCGAAAATATACAAAAAGGACAGGTTTAAGAGTCAATTTTTTATTAAATAGTAATTAAACCCGTTTATAAGATTTTTCGAAACCGGAATTAAACAAAATGCTCTGAATTGAAGTTGACAGTAAAAATAATTCAATGATTATGATTTCATTACTTAAGGAGAAGGTATCATGGCAATTGTAAAAAGCACCGGTGATTTATCGGTTAATGTTATCGGAGAAAAATCATACTTCACAGGTTCATTTAATATTAATGGCTCACTGAGAATTGACGGCCGCTTTGAAGGGAAATCACTCAAAGCTGACCAGCTTTATATAGGAGCAGACGGTAAAGTCAAAACAACAATTGAGGCAGTGTCAGTAATTGTAGAGGGCCTTATCATGGGTAATATAAATGCCACAAGCAGGGTGCTCCTTATGCCAACTGCCAAGGTTTTCGGAGACATCAGAACCCCGGAGCTTATTATTCAGAACGGAGTACTTCTCGAGGGGAGGTGCACCATAGCTAACGACCTCCGCACATCAGCAGGAGACGTCATTAAAGCTGAATATGAAAAAAACCGAATAATCCCTGAAGATGTTTTTAAAAGCAGGAGCCAGAATAAAACTGAAAAATAATTTAATGCCCGCCCAGGCCTGACACTGATTTAGCGAGGTTTCGGACAAGCTCATCATTCGAGTTCCCCGAAACCTCAACAAATTCAGCCCTCATTAGTTTTTTCCCATCCATTATTTTTACAAGAGCTTTTAATTCAGCAGCACCTGTCTGTACAGCAAATTCACCATTCTTCACAAGGCTGATTGTTTCTTTCCCCTGCGTATAACTGTAAATAACAATATTCAGGCTATATCTGCTCCCGGGATCAGGTTTTACATCAATTGAAAAATCCTTCAGATTCAAAGCATCCTTTTTTATATAAGGGGCTGTTGAAATATTTATTTCACCGTAGCTGAGCTTTTTATTTTCACATGAGAAAATGAAAAATATCATAAATAAAAAAATAATCAGTAAGCTGTATTTTTTATGTTCTAACATTATTTGCCCCGTCATATTTTCAATAGTACAATTTTAAAATTTTACTCCCGCAGGAATTATAATGGATTCCTGACTTTCGGGAATAATAAAAAACCACCATCATTGATATCGTGATACTATTAAACATTATTTCAGTAAATAATAATTGCGATAAATAACCAATAATATCTCTTTTTTAATAACTTACTGACATAATATTATCGATAATAATAACAAGTATTTTCCCTGGAGATAGACTGAATTATGAACAATGAAATATTAATGGTAAAATCAATATTCCTATTCTTCACATTCTGGGGGATAACTGTTCTTCTTTTGTGGTTCAGGCCCCGGATTGAAATTTTCTGGAAACTCGTGGCCACTGTCATTTTTGCCTTTTATATATGGTTTTTCTTTAACGAGCTTAAAACAGGCTTTTTCACTTTCAAAAGCGGATGGTACATAGCTTTTGTTGAATTCTTCAAGGAAATTCTTATTATAGTCTTCGCCGGACTTTTCCTTATATGGCCCATATCCTTAATAGTAATTTTTTATAAAGCTAATGATATGGGGGCGGAGAGAGTTCTGAAGTTTCTCTGCATACTTACACTCTCTCTATGGATACTGTTTATTATATATTTCTTCTTCAGTGAAGGAATTATAAAATTCTTTTATGACAGCCTGAAACAGATGATTCCATATGCAGGATAATTTATACAGATTTTTATCCTCACTGCTTTTCACACTGCTGTTTACCCCCCTGTTATACGGAACACCGGCAGCACAATCCGCAATTTTCTACAAAGAGGGTGTTGAATTATTCAAACAGGGGGAGTTGGACTCTGCAGAAAATAAATTCATGGAATCACTGAAACTGAGCCCATACGCATCGCTTGCATATTACGGCCTGGGCAGAATATACCTTGCAAAAGAAGGGAACATCGATGAGGCAATAACCTGTCTGAGAAAATCCGTGCAGCTTGATTCCGGGCTTGCAAAGGGGTTTTTCTACCTGGGTTTAGCTGAACTGATGGGGGAAAAATACGTGGAGGCCCTCCACTCCTTTAAAAACGCCTACGATCTGGACAAAGGACTTGTTGAATCTCTTTACAATATCGCGGTAATATACGAGCATCTGGGGAAGAGCTACAATGCTTTTGTGTATTACCGCAAGTATGTTGATGAAATCGAAAATGATTAAATATTAAAAAGGCTCTCAGCCTTTTTCTTACCTGTCACACGCTCATAATCATCATAATCTACAAAAATAAGGTCAGGAAGCTTCTTCCTTGTTCGACCCACAATATCAGTCCTCCCTCCGCGCGCATCTTTAGATGTAACATATTTAAATTCACGGCCGCAGCCGGGGCATTTTTTAAGATCCTTTAGTTCTATACCGATCTGTTTGCATCCGGGACAATGGCCGAATTTATCCTCTACCATGATTATATGATTCTGAACATCCTCAACACTGATCTCTTTCCACACCCTCATATATTCCATATAATTAGCTCCCTCCGGTAAATATCCTCACCCTTTCATGGGGATTCCTCGCAATATACTCCTCCAGAGTCTCTATCATGAATTCAATTCTGTCAAGATTTCTAATTTTTTTCATTAAATCATGAGCAAAGGTGAAGTTTTTCATATAGTAAAATGAAAACCTGTGAGCCCTGCTTTTATGAAGATTTTCGGGGAGCATTACAGCTATGTCATTCATTACATCAGTATAGCTTTTCAGAAGATCAACTTCAAGCATGCAGCTACCGGTTTCAGCAAGCTCCCTTGAAAGATGAAAAATCCAGGGCGAGGAGACAGCTCCGCGCCCGATCATTATCGCGTCACACCCTGTTTCCCTCATAAACCTCACAGCGTCTTCAGGAGCAACAATATCACCGTTCCCCGCAACAGGAATTGAGAGATTTTCCTTCAGAAATCTAACAAGTTTCCAGTCCGCGTTTCTACGGAAAGAGAGCTTCCCATGCCTGGGATGGAGCGTAATGTAATCAACCCCCTCCCCCTCAAGCATCTTCGCAAACTCGAGAAGATAGGCTTCGTCAGTCTCCTCAAAACCGCTTCTCATCTTTACAGAAAGAGAACATCCGGTTACAGCCCTGCATTTTTTTATAATTTCAGAAGCAGCTTTTTTATCGGAAAGAATTCGTGCCCCCTGAAATTTTTTTACAATATCAGGAGCTGAACACCCCATATTTATGTCAATTCCGGAGCACCCCCTTTCCTGCAGAATAATGCACGCATCAGCCATTGTTTCAGGGTCTCCGCCAAGAAGCTGGTAAACAAAGGGCTCATCATTATCATTCTTCATCATAAAGGGCTCATTATGCATAGCCCCCCCTTTCACAGCAGCTGCGGAGAGCATTTCGGAATAAAGAACAGTGTCCTGGTCGAATTTACGTACACACTTCCTGAAAGGGGGCGTTGTAATTTCAGCCATGGGGGCAAGGAAAAACTTCTGTTGAGCCACATTTATCATGAAACAACGGCATAACTGCGAGGTAAAAGTGTCAAATTAAAAAAATGTATGAAATCCGCCACCAGCAGACCGGGTTCCTGATCCCATCTTATAGTATATTTTTCATTCGTACTATTAAAACCTGTCGGGATTTATTTCTTTTATAAATATTCATAATAACCTTAAATATAAAAATTAGGCACAAATATCTGCTCAATATTAACATCCTGTAAAAAAAACAAATACCCTTTGAAAACCCATTATATAATTGACAGATTGAAATAACAGTCAAAATTATGACTGTTTAACTAATCGCAGTTACCGGACTTAACCGTAATGAATAATTCAGAAAATGACCCCTTAAACCGCTGTTTGCCGGTTGAGCCGGTAGTAAAAGTATTTGCGATTTTTCAGATACCCTTTATATTAAGCATATTTAAGGCTATTCAGCCGGATAATATAGTATTCTAAATACAGGAAGGAGAGTTAGTATGAAAAAGTTACTGTCGGTCCTCGTTTCCTTCATGCTTCTTTTTGCACTCGCATGCGGAAAAGAGTCAGATGTTGTAAAAGCCGGTGAAACTATCAAGATAGGTTTTCTCGGGCCAATGACAGGTGATGCAGGCAACTACGGCAAGCTCATGAGCCAGGCTGTAAAAGTTGCTGTTGAAGAGTTCAATGCTGCTGGCGGCGCTGAAGGATTTAACGCAGAAGTACTTGTTGAAGACACAGAAGGTAAAGTTGAGAAAGCCAACCCTGCTATTGAAAAACTTGCAGGTGTTGACAAAGTTTTCGGTATAGTGGGTTCAGTTTTCAGCTCCGTATCACTTGCGGTTGCTCCAAAAGCTGAAGCTTCAAAAATAGTTATGATTTCTCCATCATCAACCCATAAAGATCTCCCAGAAAAAGGGAAATTTATATTCAGAGATGTTATGAGTGATGCCCTTCAGGCCATAGTTTTCGGCAAATATCTTGCAAAAGTTGAAAACGTAAAAACAGTTGCAATCCTTTACATAAAAAATGATTACAGCCAGGGTCTTGCAATGGACTTCAAAGCCCAGTTTGAAAAAGAGGGCGGAAAAGTTGTTGCTGTCGAGACTGCTCTTCAGGGTGATAAGGATTTTAAAACACAGCTTACTAAAATTAAAGGTGCAAATCCTGAAGCAATATATTTCCCGAACTACGTTGCAGAAATTGCACAGATGCTTGAACAGTCAAAACAGCTTGGAATTAAAGCTAAATTCTACAGTGCTGACGGATTCTCAAATCCTCAGATCCTTGAACTTGCCGGCGACCTTGCTAACGGTGTAATTTACACACAGGCGGCAGAGCAGCCGACAAGCCAGAAGAGAAAGGACTTCGAAGCTAAATATCAGGCCAAGTGGGGAGAAAAACCGGACGCTTTCAGCCTTAACGCTTATGACGGCGCATGGATTATGCTCAATGCTATTAAAGCTACCTCAAGCAAAGCAATGGGCGGAAACCTGAAAGTTGACAGGGACAAAGTAAGAGATTTCGTTGCAAAAACAAAAGATTATGATGGAGCATCAGGCAAAATCACATTCACAGACAACGGAGACCTTGTAGCCAATATCGGTATCTATACTGCGGAAAACAAAAAATTCAAACAGCTTAAAATGTTCAAACTTGACGGCGAAAAACTCGTTGAGATAAAGTAGATTAGCGACAGACAGGCTGAAGCACCCCTTCAGCCTGTTTCTGTAGAATTATAAAGGAAATAAACCTGATGAATCTTTTCAACATACCACACAACGAACTGCTGCAGCACCTGCTCAACGGTCTCACACTGGGAGCTATATATTCACTTATAGCACTGGGCTATACAATGGTTTACGGCATTCTTAAATTTATAAATTTCGCGCATGGTGAAATTCTTATGCTCGGCGCTTATGCCGGTTACTATGTTTATTATCTGATATGCGACCCGTCACAGGGGGGCTCATTTGTAATACTTGCATTTATTCTTTCTCTACTTACAGCTATGGTTATCAGCGCATCATTAGGAATTTTTATTGAGCGTGTTGCATACAGGCCTCTTAGAAAAGCTCCAAGACTTGCACCGTTACTGAGCGCGATCGGTGTATCCATTATCCTTATGAATTTAGCAGCGCTTTTTTTCGGCACCAAATCACGAAAATTCGATTACCCCTTTGATAATTCAACAATCCAGCTCGACGGAACAAGCATCACTCCTAACCAGATAATGATACTGGTTGTCGGGCTCATTATGATGACAGCCCTGAAACTCTTCATAGATAAATCCAGACTGGGTAAAGCAATGAGGGCAACAAGTCAGAACCAGCCCGTTGCAGCCCTTATGGGTATAAATGTAAATTTTATAATCTCTCTGACTTTTGCTATAGGTTCAGCCCTTGCGGCAGTTGCGGGAATTATGATGTCCCTTGAATTTAAACTCTATCCCACCATGGGGCAGATGGCCGGGCTTAAAGCTTTCATTGCTGCCGTTGTAGGTGGTATAGGGAATATCAGCGGGGCCATGCTTGGCGGGATACTCCTTGGTCTGCTGGAAACATTCGGAGTTGTAATTCTCGGTATACCGCAGGGATTAAAAGATACGATTGCATTCAGCGTACTTATAATTATTCTCCTGGTAAAACCGAGCGGTTTACTGATTAAAAATATCAGGGAGAAAGTCTGATTATGTTAAACTTTATTTTACTCATATTTATATACATTGGAATATACGCCATATCCGCCCTGGGACTTAACCTCATTGTAGGCTATACCGGGCTTCTTTCTCTCTGCCAGGCTGCTTTTCTTGGGATAGGCGCTTATTCAACAGCAGTATTAATGACTGCTTTTCACTTCGGATTCTGGGAAGCTATGTTTATATCAGGCATTATCGCAGCGTTATGCGGAATGCTCATAGGAATACCGACACTAAGGCTTAAAGGGGACTACCTCGCAATTGCAACTCTTGGCTTCGGTGAGATTGTAAGAAATATTATTGTGAACTGGGATAGCGTTACAAAGGGCCCCATGGGTATAAACGGAATACCGGGGCCGAACTTTTTCGGTTTCAGGTTCTCTTCGATGGACAAAGTCTCCTGGGTTATTCTAATCTGGGTTATTGTGGGGATATCGTACTACTATGTGCGCAGAATTGTACGCTCAAGAGTCGGACGGGCTCTGGAAGCGATACGGGAGGATGAAATAGCCGCCTCTGCTATGGGGATTAATACCGCGAAGTACAAAATCGGGGCCTTTACAACAGGGGCTTTTCTGGCCGGAATAGCAGGGAGTCTTTTTGCATCATATAATCAGTCTGTCGCACCGCTGACTTTTGATTTTATGATGTCCATAATGATTCTCTGCATGGTTGTTCTTGGCGGTCTTGGCAACAATTACGCCACTGTTGCAGGGGCAATAATTATAGTCATAACATCCGAGATACCGAGGCTTTTTGGAATTTCACACATAATACCGCCTCAGCTTAACCAGGTAATATTCGGATTAATTCTTGTGCTGATGATGATCTACAGACCCCAGGGAATTATAGGAAGAGTTAAACTGAATTATGCGAAAATATTAAAGAAAGAAATTTTACATCTGGAGAAGTAAAAAAAGTGCCTCTATTATATACACAGAGTTTAAGAAGGGAATTCGGCGGCGTGGTTGCCGTTTCTGATGTCGATATCGAAATTTTTAAAAATTCAATTACAGGTCTCATCGGCCCTAATGGTGCCGGAAAAACAACTTTATTCAATACAATAACAGGCCTTGACTACCCCACAAGCGGATTTGTATTTTTTAAAGGTGAGGATATAACGCCGCTCCCGGCATATAAAATCACAAGAAGCGGCATTGCAAGAACATTCCAGAATATCCGGCTTTTCAAAGAGATGACAGTTTTTGAAAATGTCATGATAGGGAGACACTTCAGAGCAAACCATCCTCATATTGTGAAAAATAAACTTATAAATTTTCTTCTGGGCAGGATCTTCGTTAAGCAGGAGGAACAGGACATTTATGAAAGTTCAATCAAGTGGCTCGACTTCTTTGGTCTGCTTAATGTAAAAGATGAATACGCAAAAAACCTGCCTTACGGCAAACAGAGAGAGCTGGAGATTGCCCGTGCCCTCGCTACTGAACCGGAAATATTATTTCTTGATGAACCCGCTGCAGGAATGAATCCGCAGGAAACAGATGAACTTATGGTTACCATAAAAAGGATCAGGGATCTCGGCATAACAGTTGTTTTAATTGAACACGACATGAAACTTGTTATGAATATCTGCGACAAAATTATTGTGCTTAACTATGGCCGCAAAATTGCAGAAGGAACACCGGCACAGGTTCAGAACAACAAAGAAGTTATTGAAGCATATTTAGGAAAAACAGATGAGTAATACAATATTAGAACTGAAAAATGTTCATGTAAGCTACGGAAATATTGAAGCACTAAAAGGTGTTAACGTAAGTATTAATGAAGGCCAGATAGTCTGTCTCATCGGAGCAAACGGAGCGGGTAAATCTACGCTTCTTAAATCAATAGTCGGGCTTGAACCTCTTACTGAAGGTGAGGTGGTTTTCAGCGGTGAAACAATTACGTCTATAAACGGTAATTCATCCTCAAAAAAAGACCGCGTCTTTCATTCTACGGATAAAATCATTTCAAGAGGTATATCAATGGCTCCTGAAGGGAGAGGTATCTTCCCTGAGATGACTGTACTTGAAAACCTTGAAATGGGCGCCTTTATGATTAAGGATAAAGCCCTTATAAAAAAGCGGATTGAAGAAAAATATGATATGTTTGAAATTCTCAAAGACAGAAGAAAGCAGCTCGCAGGATCACTATCCGGCGGGGAGCAGCAGATGCTTTCTATCGCAAGAGCACTTATGAGTGCACCAAGACTTCTCCTTCTTGATGAGCCAGCACTTGGACTTGCGCCAATTATTATCCAGAATATATTTCAGACAATATCAAAAATCAGCAGAAACGATAAAGTAACAATCTTCCTTGTTGAGCAGAACGCAAAAATGGCTCTCAGCATATCTGATAAAGGATATGTTCTGGAAACAGGAAATATCGTTCTTGAAGACGACAGTAAAAGTCTTCTGGAAAATCCCAGGGTAAAAGCCGCTTATCTCGGAGAATAACCGGAATTAAGCTGATGGAACACAACTTCCTCTCCAGTGACGAGATAAACTTCTTTGTTGAAATTGTAAAATTCGCTGGAGATGCGGCTTTCAGATTTCAGAAACAGGATATGGATATCTACCGCAAGGATGACCGTTCAATTGTTACTGAAGCTGATATACAGTCGCAAAAATTCCTCACTGAAAAGATAAAATCCCGGTTTAGAGATTTCAATTTCATCTGTGAAGAAAATATTTCAGAATCAGTAATCCTCGATGAAAACAATATCAATGTAATAATTGACCCCATTGACGGCACTGCGATGTTCAGTATGCATCTTCCCTTCTGGTGTGTCTCAATAGGACTCTTTGCCGGGTTAACGCCGTCTTACGGATTTGTATATTCGCCCGGATGCGATCTGCTGTTTCATACAGATAATGACAATGCATATCTTAATAACCGGAAACTTGTAGTTGACCATACTACTCCGATTGAATCTGAAACAAACATTTTCTATTCATCCGAAATGAAAGGAATAGAGCTCAACTTCCCCGGGAAAGCGAGGAATCTCGGCTCTACTGCATTACATGCATGTCTTACAGCAGACAACCGGCGCAATCGGCTCCTTGCCTTTATAGGAAAATCCTATCTCTGGGACTGGGCCGGTGCAATACCTGTAGTTATAAAATCCGGGGGGAAACTCAACTATCTTAATGGCGCTGAAATTAATTACAAAAAAATCGCAGACAACAGTTTCGAGCTTGAGGATTACGCTGTTGCTTACAACTGTGAAAATTTTCAAGTCATACAGAATATTTTTACCCGCTGATTTTTAAATTATTCCATAAATTTTTTATCGTAATTTTACATCGATTTTACATACCCTTCCACTTTCGCATAACAGAGAGTATTATTTTTTCTCTTTTATTAAATTTCTGTAAAATTATATTCATATAAAGTCACCCCGCATCTATACCGGTTGACCTTTCTGAACCCCGGGCAATTATTACGTATTGCTGAAGGGAAACACTAATCATTTTTTGCATCCCTTATAACAGAAAATTAAAAGGAGGGTAGAGACATGAAACGTCTCATTATTCTATCATTAATAATTATTTCAACTCCCGTATTTGTTTTTGCTGAGGGCCGGACAATCGACACAGGAACAACGGCATGGATGCTGACTTCCACAACCCTGGTACTTCTCATGATACCCGGCCTTGCCATGTTTTACGGCGGGCTTGTGCGGACAAAAAATGTACTTGGTACGATGATGCATAGTTTTTCAGCCATGGCTGTGATCGGTGTGCTGTGGACTGCAGTCGGATACTGCTTTAGTTTCGGCGACAATATTTTAGGCGGATTTCTCGGGTGGGATACAAAATACATCTTTTTAAACGGAATTGACTCCAGCATTCTTGCTGAAGGAATACCGGAATACGTTTATGCGATGTTTCAGGGAAAATTTGCTATAATAGCCCCCGCACTTATAGCCGGAGCTTTTGCCGAAAGAGTAAATTTTAAAAGCTACCTTCTTTTTATTGCAGCATGGAGTCTCCTTGTATACAATCCCCTTTGTCACTGGGTCTGGTCAGGTGGAGGATTTCTTGCTCAGATGGGAGCAATCGATTTTGCAGGCGGAACTGTTATTCATATTTCATCAGGAATCAGCGGCCTTGTCATTGTCCTTTATCTCGGAGCAAGGAGGGGCTACCCCAGGACAGCAATGCAGCCGAACAACCTTGTAATGACTCTAATGGGTGCAGGCCTTTTATGGGTCGGCTGGTTCGGATTCAACGCAGGCAGCGCTGTTTCAAGCGGGCTGGATACAGCAAGAGCGTTAACCCTTACACAGGTTGCTGCTTCATCAGGCGCCCTCGCCTGGATGGTAATAGAAATCATCCATCATAAAAAAGCAACAAGTCTTGGTTTTGTTTCAGGCGTACTCGCCGGACTTGTGGCAATAACACCTGCAGCCGGTGTTGTTACACCTCTTGGCGCTTTTTTTCTTGGGATAATCGCTTCAATTTTCTGTTATGGAGCTATACTTATAAAAAACAGACTTGGTTATGACGATAGCCTTGATGTTTTTGGAATTCACGGGACAGGGGGGATAGTTGGAGCACTGGCTCTTGTGTTATTCCTCAGGAGTTCCTGGACTGAAAGCCGTGATGCGGGGTGGACTCTATTCTCGCAGTTCAGCACACAGGGGATAGCGGTTTTAATAGCTATACTTTATTCAGCTTTTGCAACTCTGATTATTACACTGATTATCCAGAAAACTATCGGGTTCCGTCTTGAGGAGAAAAAAGAGATTGCCGGGCTTGATCAGAGTGAACACGCCGAGCAGGGCTACGGCCTTATTCATATTAATTAGGAGGTTGCCATGAAACTTATTACTGCCATTATTCAGCCGGATAAACTCGACACAGTCAGAGAGGCCCTTTACGAAAGAGGGATTAAAAGAATAACAGTTTCCAGGGTTTCAGGCCACGGGCAGCAGGAACCTGATGAAGATGTATACCGTGGTGTAAAGGTAGTCCCCGCCCTGATCCCCAAAGTCCGCCTTGATATAGCATGTAACGATGATTTCTGTGAAATCACAGTGGATACGATCGTTGAATTTGCCCGTCATGGGAATGGTGAAATCGGAGATGGAAAAATTTTTATACGGGAACTTAACGACTGCGTCAGGATAAGAACAGGTGAAAGAGGGGGAAAAGCAATTTAAACCAGCTGCTGTTTCTTAAAAAAAATCTTATAATTCCGGGGTATTAAGCAATCTCATTACCCCGGAATTATCTAAAACTTTCTGACTCACCATATATATTTAATTATTGACCGGAGCGCAAAAATAGCAAATTCATAGTCATAGGTAGAACCTGCTTATGAATTATAACCGGTACAGAAAAAAAGAATTAATTGAGCGAATCAGCTACCTCGAAAATGAGCTGAACAGAAAATGGAGTGAAGAACACTACATCTCTCTCATATATGACTCACTTGATTCCACTTTAAACGGAGTAGCCATTACTGATCTTCATGGTATAATCCGGTATGTAAACCCCTCTTTCCTGAATATGTTCGAGTATGACTCAAGGGATAGTGTAATCGGAAATTATGCTGCTGATATTTTTGTAGCATCAAAGATCAGCAACATCTCTGACATCGAACGGATATTGAAAAAAGAGAGAGATAAAAAACTGGAATTTGATGTTTATCGTAATGACGGAACAATTTTCCAGGTCGAAATCTCGGCCTCATCCGTCAAAGGTAGTGGTGTTGAAGTAGGAACTATACTTTCTTTCAATGACATTACAGAACGGAAAAGAATTGAAAAAGAAAACCGGAGACTTTCCCTGATGGTAATAAAATCACAGGAACTTGAAAGACAACGTGTATCAAAAGATCTTCATGATGGTGTAGGCCAGACGATACTGGCTGCCAAGCTGAATTTCCTCGCATATCAGAATGACAACATGAAACATAAAGAAAGATTTATCACCGGCCTCAAATTTATAGATACTGCCAGCAGCGAACTCAGAGAGATATATGAAGATCTTTATCCGTCACTTCTTTCAGATATGGGCCTTGAATCCACCATACGATGGTACTCAAAAAACTCTCTCGAGATTAACAAAATCAAGGCGAATCTCAACATACACCTTGATGAACAGTTCCCTCACAACCTTGAAGTGGATTTATACAGAATTATAAAGGAACTGTTCTCCAATATAATAAAACACTCCGGAGCTGATTCTGTTTATTTCTATTTATCAGGAAAATCGGGAGATGTGAAACTGTCTATTACAGATAATGGCTGCGGGTTTAACATGGAGAATCCTGAAAACAATAAAAAAGGATTCGGGTTAAACAATATAAGACAAAGAGTTAACAGTCATGGAGGTTCTTTCATTATAAATTCATCAAAAGATAGAGGAACATCTATTATCATAAACATAAAAGTGGAACAATCATGAAAAATACAATTACCCTGTTTCTGGCGGATGACCATACAATATTCCGCGAGGGGCTGAAACTTATAATCGAGGATAACAGTTCATATAAAGTTATTGGTGAAGCCGGCGACGGAAAGGAGGCACTCGATTCAATTGAAAAACTGATGCCGGATATTGCCATACTTGATATATCGATGCCCACCATGAGCGGTGTTGATGTTGCCAGATACCTTAAAAAATATGCCCCTGAAATAAAAATAATCATTCTTTCAAGACATAACAATGAAGAGTATGTTAAGGAACTGCTCAAAACAGGAGTAAACGGATATGTATTAAAGGATGACGCAGGTAACGACCTTCTGAGAGCAATTGAAGCTGTTATGAAAGATACAGTCTACCTGAGCCCCGGAGTGGCCACAAGGATTGTATCAGATTACATATCAGATAATCCTTTCGAAAAAAATGAAGAGTCGCAATTCAAACTTCTAACAGGGCGCGAAAGAGAAATTCTTAAACTGATTGCAGAAGGTAAATGCGGAAATGATATAGCTGAATGCCTTAGAATATCCCCGAGAACAGTCAAAGTCCACAGGGCTAATATAATGAAAAAACTGAATGTTCATAAAAGCTCAGAGCTTGTAGTTTATGCTATCAAAAACAACATAATAGAAATTTAAACTGCCTCTTATCTCCTTACGCCGTAATAGAAAGCCCATAATAGTTACTTTTACACGCCAATCTAATACTTTTGCAGTATTGACATGTCCGGTACACCCTATATCATTTTATCAGTTATTAAAATTTCAGACATTTTGTA